>WNGO01000106.1_pt1 | contig 55148 bp, 83 predicted proteins | sample 5400511 | NCBI WGS metagenome assembly WNGO01 (sample SAMN13153380, study PRJNA577476) | soil metagenome | isolation source: 20 cm soil or saprolite under Garry oak tree replicate 2 | place: USA:California | collected 2016-06-15 | reverse complement strand
TACTTGATGATGGCTTTCTCTACGTTGTGTTTCCAAGTGCGCGTCTCGAGCAGTGTATTGTATAGATCTCGTCTGTTCTTGCGTGTCCCAGTAACTCGAAACTTAGTTGACGGTTCGCGTAGATTCCAGACCGTGCCCCAGAACCAATTTTCGATGGTTGCCATACGTTCCACGGTCTTGGTGTTCTCATCGTCGAGGGGGTCGTCGAGATTGATTTCCTCAAAATGACCTCCAGTAATACCTCCAAGCACTCCGACTTTTTCATAGGTGTGATCCTTTTCTACGCTGTCATGGATCTTGCGTCTGCAAGACCAGAAACTTTTCAGCCAGCGGCTTGTATCTCGAATGTCACCAAAGTCTTCTTTCAAGTAGGTATTTTCCTCTACGGTGGTTCGGACCTGCTCGCTGTACTTGCCAGCCATTTCATCTGTCTTGGAGATCTGCAAGAATCGGTAGTCGATGGACTCTAATCGATTTTGAATCAAGTTTTCGTAGATGCGATAGAGTGGTTGACCATACGAAAAGATCCAGGACTTGCCGTGATCTCTGGGTGCCAGTTCAAGCAGATATTTTACGTTCCACAGTGCAATCCATCTTCTCTGGTGAGCAGGCAATCTGAAGCCCAAAAAATACATTAAGAAGAATTCAGGACTGTGTAACACCAATTGACGGCGGAACTGTGGAGAAGTATATTGTCTAATCAGTGTCCGTACATCGTTGATGCCTTTGGCCTGCTGAATTAGCTTAAGAAGCTTTTCTTTCGTCGACTTCTTGAATTTTGGAATCGACACTGGCATTTGGAGTGGGCTCCTCCGGCAAAGCGTTGATCACTTTGCTGATCGTCTTTCCTTTGACCACTTTAGGTTCGACTAGTTTTCCACCAGCAGTTAGTCCTCCCAAAGCTTGAACGAAAGCAGTCATCAGTTCTTGGTCCATTGGCTTTCCAATGTGTTTGATATTTCCATGGATTGCTACAGCACCAGAAATCTGGTTCTTGCTATCGACACTCTTCTTATAGAGACCGCGACCATTTAACAATTTTACAGCCGAGTCATGAGCAAAGTAATAGTCGGGATTGTCCAAGGCGTCCTCTACGATTTGCACGGCTCGCCCCATCTTCGCTTCCAATCGACCTTCGACTTCGGAAGCGGTCCTGGCAGCGTATCGCAAATAGTACGCTTTGAACAATTTGTGGTAATGGAGATAACGATACCATGTGTTGGTATCCATTCCCACTTTGTCACAAGCGTCTTTGACTGTCATCCCATCGATGACCAATCGAGCCACTCGCTTTTGCTCCTTAGTGAGATGATCGTATCCTCTCGGAGTACCTTTAGACAATCGAAGATGCCGCTTCATTGCTCGGGTCATCGCTTCTGGATAATCTTTTGCCAACCTTGGGAATCGATGGATTTTCATTTCTTAGCTTTACTCTCCCCTAGTGTAGAATTACTTTTTTCAAAGGACAAAAGTTTCTTGTAATTCCTGATTAACAGGATGATAGAAGCCACGAATAGCTGTCCAATAAGATGGGAAAACCGGATGGGAACCACGACCTCTGTGTCTTTGATGACGGTCACATGTTCTACTGTGAAATTGCCATAACGATCCTCTACAATCCGGATGCGAGTTTCGGTCGTGCCCTTATTGACTACTTCTTCCGCCATTACTGTGTCATCCCTTCGGATTTGGGTTCTGGTGGTACTCCGCATTGCCGCATTGTGATCTTGATTCCGTACTGTTCTTCCCACTGTGCCAGTCGGCCTTCGCTGAACTTGATAGAACGTCTCATGATCTCTGCAGGTGGTATATCATATTTCTCTTTTAGGATTTCTCCCATTGCCATGACCGTGGCCTGGATAATATTCATCTGGACGTAGATTTCTCTCAGCATGGTATCTAGTCCTAACCCCACATCTTGATTGATCAGATACCAGCCACAGAAGCAAGTGTATCGCTGAATGATCTCATTCATCTTTTCGTTTAGCAGTTCGTCTTGGTCCATTCCGCTTTCTCCTTCGCAGCCTGGGAAACCTTTTGATTCCTCTAATTGCTTTCTTCAGGAAAGTTTTCCAAGGCATCAGATTCCACAGAACTGAGTCTATGTTCAGTTCTGTATTGCTTTCGAATTCTCCCCGACCCACTAACGCATAGATAGGGCAGTTGTTTGCTCTCATCACCAAGACTGGATAAGTGCCTCTAGCTTTTCTAGCACCATCTAGTGTTTGAGTGATCCAGCTTTTCTCTTCCGATTTCTTGTCGAGCAGAAAGTTTTCATAGCGGATTTTCTTCCGGTGCTTCATCTCAAGGCAGAACGGGAAGATTTTCTCCAACCGCTCTGAGATTTCTAGATCACCTGCTGCTCTCGAATGACCACCAGAGAGAGTGGACCGCCAGCAGTCTTTCTGTGTGATGCCAAAGTGCCGGTAGGCTTTCACAATCTCCTTGGCAATTTTCCTTTCGAACGCGCTACCTTTCGACTTGCCGCTCATCGACTCTCCTGCTTATCCACAAGCACATCACGTACTTGCATGAGAAGAATTCCCAGCCAGTTTTTTCCCACTCCTCCACAAACTCCCCAATAGGTATCGTCCCAGGTATTTCCTTCGACCAGAGGCTTGGGGAAAGTTTCCTTCAGTTTCTTTGCCAGTTCTTTGTTCCTCACAAATTTCTTCATCAGCAATTCCAACATAATCGTCTTCTTGACATCATCCCAATCCTTTCTCATCACCAGTCTCATCTCTTTGCTGCGACCCAATCTTTTCGCTTGTGAAGCAGTGCATTCCAGAAATTTCTTCCTGAACCTTTGGTCAAAGGTCTTTGCAGCTTGGAAGGCGTTTTCCAATCGTGGGTAAATGACTCCCTCGTAAGTTACCTCATAGTCTGAGAAGTTTGAAAGGAACCAATATTTTCCTCTGAACGCTTCTATTGACTCATAGTCGTCTTTACTCATTTGATGAGAGTGTATCCTTCCTCGAAGGCTTTCGCAGGAGAGAACGATTCGTAGTTGTCTTCATAGACCACGTAATATCCGCCAACGATGTCTTTCTTTTCCAGTCCACGAAGGTGCTTATTGACATAATCAGATTTCACTTTGAAGCGAACGTAGTCTTTCCTTACTGGAGCAATCAGCGCACTGCCATCGGTTTCTCTATTCATCTCCTTTGCCAGGTCCGAATCAAAAGTAATGTCTGCAATTTTTAGTGCCCAGACCGTCTTGTGCGATTTGTATTTCGGTAGTTCGTGTCCTTCTGCTGCTTTTGGCATGTCATTTCCTCCTGTGTTCACTTGTCAATCGATCAGATTCTACAAACTTCTTTGCTTCTCTCAACTTCCTTTTGGTTACGTTGAAAATCTCTCTAAGCTCTTTGCGCTTCAGTTTGTGCTGCTCGCACAACACTGTTCCCAAGCGTCTGCTCTCTGAACCAGACTGGGAATTTTTCAGAGTCTCGTAGATGGCTAGATTCCTCTCTTCACTTTCCATATCGATCGTAGAGGGAATCTTTATGGTCATGCCTGCAAACACGGTCAGAAACTTTTCTGTATCCTCTATCCCAAAGATGCGGTAGATTTCCGCTACCAGAGACTGTGGATAAATCTTGGCCAGTTTGCGGATGAGCGTTCTACCCGGCATCGGATTCCACCTGAGCCAGAGTGAGCATGGTCTTACCGATTTTGGGATGGCTGATCGTGGTCGCGTTTTCGTGTGCTTCCAACAGTTTCGTACGGACTACGACTAGTGAATACTGACAGTAGTGCTGGATATCTTTCTTCTCCAAGCCCAACTCCCGCAAGCCACGAATGGTGGTCTTTTTGTTTGTCAAAGAAGAATTCTCCAGAAGCCATCGCCTTCTGGATTTGCCTACATGCTTTCCGATGCAGTCCTCTTTTGGGAGCCACAAAGCCATTCGTGTCGAACGCTTCGATGACCGCTTCGCTAATCAGATTGAGCACATGCTGATTTTCTGGAGTCTGGAATACATCTTTTCCGTTGGCCTCGGCTTCCTTCTGAGCGGATTCGTCTGTCGATAAACTAGACGTGGGGCGATGGAGGCGTTTGTTGATCGTCTTTGACTGATTGCAGATGGTAGCCCACATGAAGCCGAAAGCATGACCACGTTTTGGATTGAATTTGGGAATGGCTTGCAGCACTTTCAAAATGCATTCTTGTCGTATATCGTCCTTGCTTCGAAACATTCCCTGCCTACTGAGACTGGCCTCGATTAGTGGCAGGGTCAGTTTCAATATCTTGTCTCTCAGTTTCAAGTCCTTCTTGTGGTGGATGTATTCCTTGAATAATTTCGTAACGAGCAAATTGTTGAATATTGGTTTCTTAGCCATTTGTGATCTCCAGGCTGGAAACACCGTTCTTCTTTCGAACCGTCCAAACAGTACCGATTCTAGATTGTAATTCTCTATTGTGAGATACCACGAATACGGTCCCTCGCTGGTTCGAGAGGATTTCAAGAACTCGTTCACGACCGGAAGCATCAAGACCATCTAAAATTTCGTCGATGAAAAGCATGTTGCAGGTACGGGATAGCCACGCAAAAACGAGCAGCACGCAAATATCCACTCTTCGCCGCCCGCCAGAAGACTCAGCAATGTAAGACTCCGCATTTCGTTTGGTGTGATAGCGGATGTTGAACAGTTCTCGCTCGTCACCCTTCTGGGTTTCCTTGCTTGCTCTAAACTCAAGTTGGACATCTCCTTCGAACAGCCTCTGTGTGTATTCTCGCAATTTGGCATTCATAGCTGGCAACGCTTTTCGAACGATGAGCGCCTTCACTCCCTTGTTTCCAAAACCTGTTTCCCAGAACTGCAAATCTTTGATTCTGTTTTTGAGAACCTGTTCTTCGTATTTGCAGACCAGCAGTCTAGAAACCTGTTTGCTATATTGCGTGGAAGCGTCTTCAAGCTCTTCTGAAAACAAACTGGAGGAGGCCTCTGCCGATTTGAGACGCTCCTCCAGTTGTCTCTTACGCGATAATGATTCCTGGCATCTTCGCTGTTGTTCTTGCAGGCGCTTTAACTCCCTGCGCCCATAGGTCAACCTCCGATCTAAACGTTCAATCGTTTCCTCAACAAGACGACACTCGGACTTCAGCCTGTGCCTGTCTCTGTTAAGATGTTTGAGCAAAGCACCTACAGTGTCAGTCTTAACTAGACTTCCACAGGTTGGACAATTCTTGCCAATGAGCTTCTCACGATTAGAACGTCTCTTTGAGATTTCTTGTAGCTGGCGCTGAATCCCGGACGCTCTCTCCTCAGCGCCAGCCTTCTGCTCGATTATGTGTTCTACTTTTTGTCTAGCTTGTTTAAGATCTTTTCGACTTGGCTTGTTACAAGCGTTTTTAATGCTCTCAATCTTCTTGCGTATTCTGAGCGTCTCGGAACGTTTGGTTTGGTCAAACAATCTACGCCTTCGTTTAATTTCAACAAGGCGACTCTTAGAAGCTGAGACCCTTTCGCTATACCGTGCAATGGCAAGTACAATTTCCCCGGAACGTTCTCTGGCTTCTTCGAGCGCATGTTTGGTCCTTTGTAAGGCGATCTCGAATTTCTCAAATTTCAGGAACGAGTCTAGAATCTGTTTCTGCTGCGAATCCGATTGGAGAGCAAATTGCTTGCGCGTGCCACTGTCGAAACCACCGAAGACCACCGAGTTGACAAAACCTTCGTAATCGCAATCCAGGATATGTTCCAGGCGTCTCTGAGTGTGGGCTTCGTGTCTTGAAGAAATAAGAACGTCTTTCCGATACAGTAGAAGCCTGTTACTATATCTTGCATGTTTCCGGTTTCGTCTACATAGATAAGTCTTCCCCTCCGACACGAAGGTGACCGAGACGAAGCAATTCTTTCCAGAACGTCGATTGACGATTTGTCCATGTTTCAGTCCTCTCAGAGTGCGGCCAAACAAACACCAAAGGACGGCCTCGACAATAGTTGACTTCCCAGACATGTTGCTATCGGCAGTCGGATCGTCTTCGTTTACTCCTTCGATGCGTACAATGCCCTGATTCGCAAGTTGAATGACTTGCTTGTCTCGATAAGACATAAAGGACTGCATCGTCAAATTGCGAAACTGAATCACTTTTCGTCCTTGAACCAGCAGAATCTTTCTCTTGGCCAATGAATATAGCGATGCTCTCCTGTTTTCACATTTGTATACTGAGCTATCGTCAGAACAGAATTGCCCGCTGTCCAAAAGAAGTGCTTCACGTTTTCATACACCACCTGTGTAGTGCTATCATCGCGATATAGAGTTAATTTCCTCACTCTCTGTTGTCCCAGTCTCTGACATGTTGTAAATAGCGGCGATCAATTGCTTCAACTCGGAGTTCAAGTTTGGTCATTCCTAGTTGCAATTCTCTTGTATAGGCTGCCAGGTCTTCGATCAGTCCGATGGTCACAGTATTCCATGGAACTACACTTGAACTAGTACGCATACTCTCTTTTGTAGTACTAACCTCATCGATGAATTTGTTGAGTGATTGAATTTGGGCGGGTGATGACATTGGGTTTCTCCTTTTATGTATCCTTTAGAGTTCTCCCTTGTAGAGTTTTTGGCCTAACTTCAACAACCTTCTCCTGCTGTTTTCCGATTTCACTTCTCGTCTGACGTATTGTCTAAAGGCTCTGTTCGTATTGGTGATTCCACTGGTACAAATTGGTCCGGTATCCATTTCTTCTCTATCGTCTCCAATTGAGATTTGAAATCTGAATCCGTACTTCTCAGATAGCTTCTGTATAGTCCGCTCTTCCACGCTTCCATCTCGTACATGAATTCGGAAATAGTCTGTGGAATCTTTTTGAAGGTCACGGAGACTGGAGGTCCGACTGTCCCATCTGCGAAATTGAGGAAACTGGGTATACACTTTTTCCGTTCTAAATATGCCTTCTCGATCCAAACGGACTGCCCAGACACACGGTCTGTGAATCTCTCCAAAACTATGTTGGAGTGGGCTGCCAAGGTAGAAGACATTTGGGGCCAGTCTTTGTCGAGTATGATAATCGGAAAGGAGGACCAGTCCGAATTGATTGGCTCGCAGGTCCTTGAGCACGATTGCGTTTTTGGGGACGTAATGGGCTGGTCCAGTTTGGGCTCCTTGGACGCCGAAGTGCCCCACGAGGACAGTGTTTGATATTTCACTGTAGCGAGTACTTGGAGTTCGACCAAAAGATCGGATTCCTTCCTTAATCGTCTCCGGAGAGACATCCCAAGGAACCACCCAAAGATTCTTCCATACCAACGTCGGTTCTTCAATAATTCGCGCGACTTTTCGGAATGCTCGTAACGCATGAAGTATTCTTTTACCAGACTGTTTCGCCACATCATGGTTGCCCAGATTAACCACCACTTCCATTCCTTCCGAATGGAGCTTTTCCAGCTTGAGATAAGTCGCGTCGAAGACTTCCACGTCGATGTAATCGTTGGCTTCAAAGAGATCTCCGTTCAATAGGATTTGGGTAATATCCCGTTTCTGTGCTTCTTCTAGCAACACATCGAATACTTTGAGACAGTTGTACAGTCGAGAATTCATCCCTGACTTTCGAGTGTAAGAGAACTGACGCCAGGGATGGATTTGAAGATCGCCTGTGATCAAGAATTTCATAGCTTAGATTTAGAATATGTAATTCCTCGTTGGCCAGAATAAGTCCCGTGATATTTTTCACAAGGGTTGGTTGTCTTTGCAAAGATCAAATGAGCAAACCGTTTTCCAACGGTTTCCTTTGGATGTTCCATAAAAGCCAACATCTCCAGTGTCAAATTTCCTTTGAATCCGGCGTCCACAATCGTCGGAGGCATAAAGAATCCTTGTCTTGCCCACGAACTCCTCAGCCCTACAAATGCCATCAGATCATCCGGCAGTTCCAAAACCTCCCTTGTACACCCAAGCCAAAAAGGTCCAGACATATACGAAATCTCTTCAAGAATCAAATCGATCCCATTCTGCTGAAACTGTTCTGGTGTCACCGGATCGATTAACAACTTTCCAGTATCGATATACAATTTCAAATCCCGCCCACTTAGGATCATTCTAAACCTCTCACTTCTAAGTGTTCATATCTCCCATTGGTTAAGGGGTAGAGATGACGCAATCTGTCATCCGTAGCGATAGGCTCTTCTAAATTGTAAACCACAAAGCACATGTTCATAGGCACACCCCAGAGTTTGGCTAATTGGCGAGCAGTGATGTAGTGTCTATCTCCATCTGTTGCAGAAAATACAAAGCCGGGATGCAACACGTATTTCTTTTTTGGTGGACCTTTCTTACCCGTCTCCAGTCTGGCATTCCTTCTTGCTCTCCAAAAGTTGATCATTCCATTTCCACCTTTTCCCCTTGGTAAATGCGCTTTACTTTTTCCAGATTCAATCCGTAGGCTTTGCGTAAGAATTTCCAGTCCTCTAGGTCATGCTTCACACACTTTCTGTAGCCGTGTGCTCCCTTGACGTGTCCATCAGAGGGGATGTGAGCGAGTTCGTGCCTCATCACCCAGAGTCGATAGGATTTGGGCTTCTTATCAAACTTGGTGCTGTAGAACGCAATCACGTAATCATAGTCTTCCGCAACCAAGCTCCATGGAAATCGATTGGCCCAAATCTTTCCCATGAAACTGCAGGAACGTCCAGAAACGCCCACGAGAAGTATTTTCTTAGTCTTCACGTGAGACAAGACGGTGGGAAATAGTTTTTTTACTCGTTTGAGTAATGAGCGGTAATCTTCACGCACTTGCCAGAATTTTCCTTTTCGAGCCATTCAGTTCCTCCAATAGGTCATAGCACGCATCAGAACAGAATCCACGTTTATATTTAGCTGAATAGAACCTCTGTCTTTCCCCACAGATACAGAGAAGTCCTCCAAGTGTGTCACGTTCTTTTCTGTCAACGAAACGTGGGAAGCGGCGCAATCTGGGAAATCGTTTGATTACCACCAGATTCCCTTTAACAAAGTTTTCGGAGTGGTCCCAAGTGCTCTAGCAAAATCTTCAATCGAATGAAGTAGCATCCTTTGTCTGCCTGCTTCGATGTTCACTAAGGATGTTCTGGTTAAGTTTACTCTCTTTGCCAACTCCGCTTGCGAAATTCCCAACATTTCTCTCACGCTTCTGATTCGAATTCCCACTCCTTGGTGAACTGCTTCTATTGGTTTCGTCATTTCGAGTCCAGGCTTTCGAAGGTTGTGATCCATTTTCCAAATTCTGACAATAGCGATACGAATTTCTGGTCAGTAAAATACTGCTTCACTTTCGCTCGGTCCACTTTGGTTCGGTCTTCAATTGAGTTCTTCACGGCTTTCACCACCTCTTTTCCGCAGTGAATAGATGCCACTCGCAAGTCCATCAGCACCAGATTTCGAAAAGCGGTTTCCCTTGCTTCTTCTCCATATAGCAATGCATAACGGTTTCCTTTCTGGCTGACTCGTTTCTCCACGGTCGGAGTGAACAGCTTGTCCAGGCTTCCGTATTTCAAAAGAAGTTCTCTGGCAGTAGTTTCACCAAAGCCTTTGGCGACTCCTGGAATATTGTCCGTTCCATCTCCAATCAGCGCTCTCATCTGCAAGAACTGCTCTGGCGTCATTCCAATCAGCTTTTGGAAAGTCTCTATTCGGTAGAGTTGCGATTTGATCGGCGACCACACCTGGACCTCTTTGTCGACCAGGTGCAGCATGTCTTGATCGGAAGAGACAATAATTTTCGTGCTATCTTTGAGCACTCCACAAGCCACGCCAATCAAATCATCTGCTTCGGTTTCGGGATGTTCCACTTGCGCCACATTCAAGTATTGTAACAGCGATTTGATGACGATGGCTTGGCTGATGAAACTTCTGTATTCCTTGGCGTGCTCTGAATCGGACTTGTGATCTCTATTTCCCTTGTAGTCTGGATAGACCTTTTTCCGGTAAGCAGAACGTCCCGAATCCCAGCACACCAGAGCAACATCTGGCTCGAACTGTTCGATACAGCCGCGCAGCAGACGCAAGAAGGCATACACCATTTGGATAGGTTTTCCATTGGCTGTCAAAACAGGGACCACCTTGAGCACGCGCCAACATGCGTTGTTTGCGTCTAGAAGTAGGATTTTCTTCATGGGTGGTTTTCTTCTTTCAGCCGTATCTTTTCAAGTTCGCCAATAGCAATTCGCAACAAAGGCACTAGCTCTCTTGCCTCGTGTTCTGCTAGGTCGTATTTTCCTACTGTGTTGGAATAGGATTGGTCAATCCTGTAAATAACTCCTTCTGCATTTCTAATCGCTCTTTCTATTTCACGAAAGCCCATATCATTTCTCCGTTAATCTCCGTTAATCTTTCATGTATCCCCATTCAAGGTCCTTTGGAGGCTTGCCGAGTTTCTTTTTCATGTTTTTGACATGTTCCTTTGCCTCTCTTGGCATTACAAACCCTCCTACTTCTGTAACACCAGATTTGTCCCATTTCGGATTCGATTTGCTCGAAACCCACCAAGTACCAGAAGTTTGTAATCTCATTTTTCGGTCCTTACCGCTGTACTTTGTCTACACGCTGCATCGATTTCAAGTCGGTGCTTCTTGTAAAATTTAGGGAACACTTTCCTGGTCATCACAGAACCGTTGTATCGATAGGAAGTTTTCTTCTTTTTGAATATCTCGTTTTCTACACAATATTCCCAGATCGCCAGGGACTTGTGTATCCCCTTGTCAAAATAGATTGGCAATAGGCAACTGCGTTCTGGAGGGCTAACCTTGTTTTTGGTGCATTCCATCTTTGATAGGTAGCCAATTTTCTCGTCTGCTGAGTTCTTCAGCGTTTTGATTTTGGTGATACGACACCGGACCCAGGAATAGAACCGGAGCGCTTTCCCTCCGTAGGTCGATTCCTTATTTCCCCAACGCACACCTAGATTGGTTCGGGTCTGGTTGACACAAATCAAGCACACCTTGTTTATGAATAGAAACTTGACCAGTCTCCGAAACAGCTTTGACATTTGCAAAGCGGACTTGCCCATGTCACTTGCTTCTAGTCCGGCTTTGTTTGCCAGTTCTGATCGCGTTGGTGTTGCCGCAACGCTGTCCCAACCAATCACGATCGGTGTTTCGGTATCTTTCTCTCTGATGTCTTTCACGATCGATTTGATCTGAGCGTACACATCCTCTACTGTCTCCACTTCGCAAATGAGCAGTTTGCTTTCATCCAGACCCACTTCCTTCGAGCGACGATAGTCTAATGAATATTCTGTGGGAAATAGGATGGTGTAATAGCTCTGCTTCTGGCTCTGTGCTAGGGTTTCTTCCATCACTGCTGTTTTCCCGCTGGCTTCATTCCCATAGATTTCAATGATGCCGGGTGGGAAACCCAGACCGAACTGGACAATGCAATCAATCGGAAGAATTCCACTTGACACATAGCAACGAGGCTGAGAAAAGACGCTGTCGCCGAGAAGAGAGGTGTTCCCATTGGAGTCCTTTTTGTACTTCTCAATGATACGGTGCAACAGTTTATCGCTTACACCCCTCGGTCCCTTCCCCTCTTTGAACCTTGGGAATCTGAGCATGCTTACCTCTTTTCAACTCTTTGATAGAACTCGAACTTTTCGTAGAGCTTGTCTATGTTCCTAATATCGTCTATGGTGAAAGCAGAGCTCGATCGGAAATGGTAGCAGATCTCACTGAACTGGTCTGCATCGCCTAAAGTCATGCTGGGGAGCATGGCTCTCAAGAATTTCATCTTGAAAATTAGTCTCCCCAGCCCTTCCTCTTCCCCACTATTCGTCGTCATCTTCTTCGTCTTCCTCGCGGTGCTTCTTGTTCTTCAGCTTCTTTTTCATTTTCTTGTATTTCTTTTCTAGGTCCGAGTCATCGTCTTCTTCGTCATCTCCGTCTGAATCAGATTCATCGTCATCTTCAGAAGACTCGTTATCGTCCTCATCATCCGAATCTGTTCCTTCATCTTCATCATCTTCAATTCCGTCTCCGTCATCATCATCGGTTTCATCACTGCCACTCTCTTCCTTTTCGAGTCGAGCTAATTTGGCAGCTTGCTTTTCTGCCTTGGCTAAGAACGCTTCACACTCTTCCTTACTGCTGCCATGAACCATGGCATCAAGATCGGTCAGAGTCTTCAGGATTTTCAATCGATCTTCCTTGTCCGGAAAGATTGGGGACATATAATCGACCGGACGGAAGGTGTAGTTGGTATCGTCTCGACCTTTCCCTTCTCGAGTGGCCTTGATGAGACGTCCATATTTGCTATGAGCTACTCCCAAGATATCCTTGCTCCGGTAGTCCTCGTCTGCAAAGATGTCCATCATCATGTCTTGCCACTTTTTGGACAGACGGAGCACTTTGAATTGATTATCGAGATAACGCCGGACCTGGATTTTCCCATCCACTCGTTTGAACTTTTTGGCCACCAACACGTTCCACAAGCCTTCCGTGCTCTGTTTGATTAGAGACCACAGTTTCTTTCCTTTTGGTGAACGATCAGTTTTCAGTTCTGCCAGACGTACACAGACTGGGCACTTGCGAGGCTTGTCTGTTTTGGGATCGATGCTATTTTTCCGACAATAGACTCGGTCTTTGTAGTGACCGTGAAACGCCACGTCCTTCCAGAACTCCCCACCTTTTTTCCACGGCGGGCCAATCCGTAAGTAGACCCGAGTCCCACCTTTGATATTGAACCAATTGGTTCTCCCGCCTTTTTGTCGACGCTTCTTCAACTCCTGTCTTATCTCTTTTGCAGTCTTCGTCATTCTTCCTCCCTTTTCTTTTTGGCACTGATCTCACTGTCCCACTCACGACGCTTGTTCGCTGCGATCGCCTGCAACATAAACGTCCTCTGCTCAAATCCTCTCATTGCAGAGTATTTCAAAACTCGTTCTGAGTCTTGCCACTTTCGCAGTCTGGATTTCAAATCGGCATATTCCGGATTTCGGATGACATGAAACTTGATATCGCTTACCCGTTTGGCCACTCCCGATTTGGCATACTTGATAAACAGATTGGCTTCCACACGTTCTAGTTTCTCTTTTAGAGATTCTACTCTGGCTGCTACAGCAGAGTACAAAGCGGCCCAAAACGCATAACGAGCAGGCTGACGTCTCAATTCTCTGTCTAGATTGAGCTTGTCTATTTTCAATTCCCTCATCAGGTCTGCCTCGTGGACCTGTTGTGGGTAGAGCTGGACAATGATCGGAATCTTTTTAAGATTGTTTGTTTTCATTTAGGTCTTGCTCTTTTTTAGCTTTGATGACTGAGTTCTCTTGCACTTCTCTTATACACTCTCTCATTACATTGAAACCAATGTCAGTCAGGGTAATTTCTACAGTATAAGTATCCTTCTCTGTCTTTTCAACTACTTTCAAGACTTGCCCCTTCACGAGGTCACGAAAGTCTTTTGAAAATAAGGACACTTTGAGATAATGATATTCCATTCATTGCCCCCTACTTATATGAAACGCTAAACATGCAAAAGCGTTTTGGGAATGACAAACTGGCCGGGAATCTTGGTATGTTCCAGTTCGATCATTGCTCCCATGTTCTGGTCGCCAACAGCACAGTCAGTATCGAGTGGAACATTGAGTTTCCAACCAACCATCTTCTCAAGAAATTTTCTGTCTGTCATGAAGAAATGTAATTTTCGACTTACTGCTTTCAGTTCTCCTCGATGACAATCGGTATACACTGCGTCGTAAGCATAGTTGATTACCTTGGTCTTCATATGGTGTTTCAACAACCACTTTTGCATTCGATAGGCAGCAATGATATTAATATCGCTTGCGTCGCCTTGGACGGGAGCGTTGATTCCTTCACGCACAGCCTGATTTTGGATTCCAATGTTTTCACTTTGTGCTTCTGGAAGACGGCGATGACGGTTGTAATGAGAAATCGACAAGCACTCCTCTAGAATGCGTTCTCTCTCGTTTTCTAGGTAGGCTTTGATTCCATGATACTTCGCAAAATAGCGACCAATAAAGTCTTCTGCTTTTCGTAGCGACCATCCAAAGTCGGCAGCCAGTGCAGCAGCCAATCGTCCATACACCAAACCAAAAGATACAGCGTTTTTGCAGATATCTCTTAACTTCTTTCTGAGTTTGGCAGCAAGTCGATTCCATTCCTCTTCCGTATATTCGTAAGCCGCTTGCGCTCCCATGGCGTGGGGATCTTTTCCGGCTCGAAACTCTGCAATCATCACTTTATCTTTGGCTCGGTCTGCAATTAGACGGAGTTCGATTTGTTTAGAGTCTTGTTTTAGTATGACGTAGTTTTCATTTCGGGGTACGAATTGGCTCATCAACTCTTCTGTCAATGAGCTTCGAGCAGGCAGATTATACAAATTTGGGTCTTCGCTAGACAACCGACCTGTCACAGTTCCATGTGGAAGGTGGCTGGAATGCACTCTTCCATCAATCCCAATCCAATCGGAAATCACTGGTAAGATGTATTTAGAATGAGCGGACGCATACTGGCTTCTCTTTACAATTGCACCAAGCAAAGGATCTTTGTGTTTCTTATAGAGTTCCTCTACAATCCATCGTTCAACCGAGGGTTGTTTGCCTTTCGTTTCTGCTAACGATTCGTAATTCAAAATGTCAAAAATCAGTTTGCGCTTGACGTCTGGCGAGTTCAAGTTGACAGGTTCTATTTTCCTGTTCTTAAATAGATCCAAAACTTTTTTCTTTACACTTGGAACGGATTTCTTGTATGCTTTGACTCGTTCATAGAACTCTAACATCAACTCTTCGTCTTCTTGTTTTTGTAATTCCTTTACTGCTGGAAAACTGTACAGCTGATCATCTAATTTGCTAATCCGTTTTCGATATAAGGAATCGAGTTCTCGATTGCGCTCCTCACTAGCCTTCATTCCATTGATTTGCATCATCATCGCAATCCAAGCGATCCACATCAATGGAAACTTGAACGGTCTGTTCCACAAGCCTTCTTCCTTCAGTTTCTTTCTTTGCAGAAAGAACAAGCGCCGCGTAGCGATGCAATCGTCTCCGTTGTATGGATACAGAATATCCGCAGGAATCAGAGTGTAGTTTTGTCCCGCTTCAGGGTGCACCATTTTGTACTGTTCAAGCAACTGTTCGTAGTTAGGCATGTTCACTCTGGAAGACCAGAGTTTTAGCTTATGCAATCCCTTCCGTTCATCCAGAGCGTAGCTCGCCAGCATCCCATCGAAATAGGCAGCCCTATTGTCTTTCCCTCCCAGCCAAACGTCATGTAGCACTCCGGTGTATCCGATATCATAGATGCCGTTCCACACGCACCACTTCAAGTTCTGGTCTTCCCAGATCTCCTTCACTCCTTCCAGCATTTCAGTAGGACTGACCTTGCAGCCTTCTAGTCCAGTGCGAACATGAATCGGGAATTCAAAGGAGTGCTTGTCATCATTAGCTACTCCGATCACACCAATCACAGGTTTCCGGTGTTTGAAGAAAGGGGAAAGTGTGCTACCTTCGATATCGGTCGCTGGGTATTCTGTTTTCTTGATGACTTCTACCGCTTCTTGCAGCATTTTCCGATCTCTGATAACGGTGTGTATGCGATCCGATTTCGCAGAGATCGATTTTGTGGATGCTTCTCGCTTCGCCACTCGCAGTGCGTCCAGGAACAAGCGTCTGGTATTGGGAGTGTTATTTCGCAACAGGTAAGCAGGGTGAAACATGCATACGAATTTCAGCCTGCCTATGTCAATCACTTGTCCGTGGAGCTTGAGAATGCCCGTTCGATTCAACAAACTCTTGATCGCAGAGTTTCCAATCAAGACTACCACTTTGGGGCGAGTGGCACGGATTTCACGTAGAATATGCGGTTGGCAGTAGTCGATTGCTTTGGGAAACTTTTTGAGATCGTTGTTGGGCGGGCGACACCTCACTGCATTTGAGAAGCGACATTTGGCAATCGGAATACCAACGTCCTCAATTCCTTGCCGTAGCTCTACTCCAGATTCTCCACAGAAGGGAATTCCCTTCTCATCTTCTTCTGCCCCTGGCCCTTCACCAACAAACATCCATGTAGGTGATTCGCTGCCCTCACCATTCATGACGGGCGATTTGCAATGTTTATACAGTCCACATGGTTCACAGAATTGATCTGGCTCTCGGATGATGTTTAGACTAATCATTTTTCCAGTGCTTTGATCGCCGCTTCAACTTCTCCCAGTCCCAGCAGCCAACTCTTCCCCTCGGGCCGCTCGCAGGTGGCGTGGGTGAGGATTTCCAGGACGTCTACGATCAGGTCGCGCCGCACCTTAGCGTCATGCTCCATCAACTCAACCATCGAAACACGGCCATCCAAGCCAGCCACTAAGTTTCTGGTTGCTTCCCAGATTTCGGAAAGCATTTCATGGTCAGATGCTGGACAAACGGCACTCTTGCGGCCTATTATTTCGCTCATTTTTCCTTCGCTCCCGAAGCTCTGCGCTTCCATACATTGTGAAACGTGATCGTTAGTCCATCGCTGTACACGGCACGAACCTCAATCGTGCAAAGTGAAAACAGCCACAGAATCGTCCAAGCAATTACTCTCATTTTCTAGTCTCCGCGAAGAGACGAATGTGAGATGCGGCCCAACATAGCGCTTCATCCCGTTCGGTTCCATCGTCCGTGCGTGTGCCTGAAAGCAGTTTGGCTGCCGTTTCCAGCACCTCGGCCCGCACCTTTTGATCGTGGGCGGCGGCTTTGCGCTCCGTCAATTCTGCCAGCAACTTTAACGCTTTCAAGCAAAGCGTGACCTCGGCCATCGTTAAGCAACGTGTCCCTGCTGCGTCTTCATCTACGCGCTTCAATAGTTCAGCTACTTCCGCGCTCAGCGCCCCAGCACTTATGGCTTGGGGCTGGGCGGGCCGTAACTTCAAAGCTCGAATCTCATCTGCCGCTATATCCCCTAGGTTGTCATGCTGCGAAACGTACATTGCCGCACGCTCTAGTCCAAGATCAAAACCCTGCTCAAGCGCAGCCTGCTCGGGCGGGGCGGTGGCTAGGGCGGATTTCTCATGCTTGCATCCGGGCGCGGCGCAATCACCGTTGAGCAATTCATGGAAACAGTTGTCACAGTACGCTCTGCCCAACTGTACGGGAGCGTTCTTGCAGTGGAGGCAAGTTCTCACCACGCGCTCCGCACTCACTCCAGCTTGTTGGGTCATTGCGAGTCCTGCAATGCTTTGAACGCCTGAACCATTTCTACGACATCCCCGCCAGCGATAGCTTTCTCTCCGGCTAGAATCTTTTGCTGAATCATCGCGTGGCCGAAAACTCCCGGTGGCCCGATCTCTTCGTAGACTTTGAGCAATTCACGATTGCGATTCATCTCTTCAAACAGTCCATCGAGTAAATTCTTCGTCATCGACCTTCCCCTTCTTGCTGCCTGCTAGCCTGCTGCTTCATCTATCTGGTTCTCCTGGCTGACCACATATCTCACAGCGATCAAATCCATCCCAAGTACCCACAAAGCGGTGTTTGCATTTCGCTCGCAATCTTTTCAATTTCTCTGAAGCATCGTCTAACTCGTGGGCCTTACGGTTGATCTCTTGTTCTTCTTTTGTTAGATTGCTCATTTCTCACCCTCCGGCGGCGCTCCCGCCTGCTGCTTGCTGCTCCAAAGTTCGAAGGCGCTCTTTCAATTTCTCTTTCCAGTCAGTCACGACAGGCTCCTCACTTCCTCGATCCACTTTTTGAATTCGTCTGGATACAACTCGGAACGACGAGTTATTTCCTTGATGCAATAGACTGCCAGATCTCCCAAGTTGGTAATGGCATCGCCTTTCCCTTCCAAACCATTATTGATTATGTTGTCCAATCGGTCATATTTCCGTTCGATATTGGCCCAGACGCTTTCCGTGCCTCGTTTCATGAAGGAAGCCAGATATCCTTTTCCCTTGACCGCTTCCAGTCGAGCCAGAATTCCACACACAACCGCAAAGCCCTCGTTGGTTTCTACCTTGGAATGCTCTAATAGAAAGTCGGCAGGATCTTGAAATTCTGTCCAAGCACCAGAATGCAATCCCGAAGCGATTCCCAATCCGTGTCTAAACCAATCTGTGCTTTGTGTAGTGAGAGCGATGTCTTCCACTATTCTTTCCAAGGCTCGATTTCTAGCTTTGAAAAATAGCTCTTGCTCCAGGCTGCGGCGCTCAGGCTGTGACGTCATTCTTCCTCCTCAGGAAATCCACTACGAGTTGTGCGGATGGATTCTTACTGCTCTCATAGAAGTCGATAATAAGATCTCGCAAGGGCTGTTTCAGATCAGCTAGATAGTCGAACGTGCCAGTAGTCAAACCAAACCCACTTTTCACTTTAATGAAAAGTTTCAGCGCATCTGCGATCTCCTTTGTGTACCCAAGCCAATTTTGTCTACTTGGAATTTCCCCTGGTAACAACTGAGCACCGAAAACTTCTCCACGGACCTTATTCGCATCGTGATAGTGTTCTAGAAAAGAGATTTCCACGTCTCGCTTGAGGCAATTCAAGCCGAAATCGCCAAAGGTGTCAAATCCGGTAAGACACTCTGCCTCCAATTCTTCTCCCTTGTACGCCTGCTCAATCAAATTAGCTAGGGTGGGTTTATAGAGATCCATGTAGTAATGGAGATTGTGAATGACGTAAGTGAACAGTCCCATTTTCACTCCGAGCAGACCTGCCATGTACGCATGGAGATGCGTAAATTGGACCGCGTTGTAGGGAGTGCCCCACACCAGATCATTGCTGCGAATCGTGACTGTTTGCGCCAGGACACCATTTCGAAGGGTGTAAGTCACGGTGTTATTGCATGGGATGTCGCGGGAATATTCGTTGTCTCTGATTGGGTCCCACAGAGAGATCACTGCTTGTCTACTGTTTGGGTCTGCTCGCAGCTTTTTGACAGTGTAATCAATTTGGTCGATATGCGTGTAATCCACTTCTCCTTCTACTACAATCTTCTCAGGCCATTTCCGAATCCGCAATCCATAGGCACCGTGTAGATCTGGATTGTTCCCATCCTGAAAACTTTTCATATTGCTTCCGAAGTAGCTAATCCAGTCCACGTTCCCATTGCCAGAAAGAATCCAAGGGATTTCAGCCAATGCTAGAAATGGATTCCACTTGCGACCAGGAATACGCATCCAACAATATCCACATCTTTGGTATTCTAGCACTACTAAACCTGGAAGCTCTAAACAATCATGCCCTCTAACATTAACTTTCCGGCCATTTTCTGTTATGTCTCTAACTAAAGCAAAGTAGAAATCTCCAAGTCCATTTCCAGAATACACATATGTCATAAACGCTCCCAGACCTTGGACTCTCTCCATAACTTAGAGTCCACTCTAATTACAACCCATCCTAGTTTTCTTAGAAATCCATCCCGTCTCCTATCTCTATGCTTCTTATTCCTATGCCAATATTTCCCATCTACTTCGATATTTATTTTCTTAGGTAAGTAAGCTATGTCTAAAGGATAGCTACCAACGTAGTATTCTAATCTTGTTCTCTTGAATCCTCTAGCACATAGTGACTTGAACAAAGAAATTTGTGGTCTAGATGGATGTACGTGACTACGGATCACATTTCTAGCGTAGTCTTCATTTCTCCAATTCCGTTTCATAGATATCGATCTATTCTTACTCTGAATTCTACGATATTCAGGTCTTTTCCAATCTTCCTTTAGTCTTTTACTTACCTTTTCTCCAAATCCTGGAGGCATTTTTGCCTTACCATTTTTCCAAATAGTTTCTCTACAATGCTTTAGGATCAAACTTCCATTGTGACCATTTACGAATTTTTGTCCGGGTTGTCTTACCCTATTTCTACAACCACACAAACAAAGTATTCTAATTTTCTGACGTCTTATTCCTCTTTTTCTTCTCCATTCTTTCCAATATTCCGTCATGGCCTTAGAAGAAGCTTCCTTAATTAATGCTCTATGCTTTGGACCGTTTCTCTTCATACTGCTGCCTCTCTCGCAAATCGCATCTGCAATCCCCTCGGGTCTTCTCCGCTCTGAGGAACGAATTTCATTCTGTGTTTCCCGACGCCAGCCTTGACGTTCGCGTACTTGCGAAATTCACAAAGTGAGTGCTCGATCGATCGCAATGTGAGCGGTATCTTTGGATACAGGAATGGGAAGTCTAGTTTCAATCTTTCGAAATGCTGCAACTGCTCATTCCAGAGTTCCCTCATCTTTTCCAGGTACTCTCCTCTTTCGGCAGCCAGTGGATAGATCAATTTGATTCCACCCATTGCTCCCGGTCCACAATTGGCCCAGTCATTCTCGTGAAAAGGAACTGCTTTGACCAGCATGAGATCGCAACAAATTTCGTAACTGATGAAATCTCCAACGCACGGAATCTGCTTCAGGGTGTCGAACAGGTATTCTAGCTTCGAGCACTCCTGTATTTCCACCAGCAATACGGGAATCTTTTTGTGTGCTTCGTTGAGCACTTCGATGTAGCGGTCGATCTTGTCTTGACCTGCACGTTTGGCAGGCAACGTCAAATGAGCATTGGTAAACACTGGTCCTTCACGGTGAAGAGTTTTCAGTGCCTTCTTCCAATTATGTCTGGAAGCAAACCAACAGTTGTAATCGATCATTCCTACTTCTTCAAAAGTTTCTACTCGATTGAGCAGTCGGTACATCACCGTAAGCCAAAGAAGCTCTTCCCGATCTAATGTGAAATCTTTCTTCATTGCTCTAGGGAAGACCACATTATTGTAGTAGATAGTTCCCCGGTCCAATTCACGATAGACATTGGTAAATTTCAGGTCTCTCAGAATTGGGTCCTTGGTCCACGGTGGAGGCTGTCCTAAAAAGAAACGCTTGTGCCAGATCATGTGTCTCTCATACATGAACTGGTAGAACGCGTCCAGGTTAGGACGATACACTTCCACCTTCGGTATGTTGTCCCACACTTTCTTGGTTCTTGTCATTCTCTCTCCTCAGCTTAGAGCCAAACAGTGTTCTCAACATGCGAGCCACGTCCTTCAGATCGTTGGCCAGTTCTTCATCGTCCATAATGTAATGACCCTTTTCGGCTTCTCTGGCCATGTGTTCTACTTTACTGATCGCAGATTCTGGAGTGATGATTCGCCTGTTCTTCTTGATGTCTCTGCAATCTTTACAGTGAGTGGGCATGCTAAATTTCCCGCCCTCTGCTGCTTTCTTGTCAATCAGTGATTGAAAGAAGGACTTCTCTCCCACAGTCATGTACCAAGGTTTATTGCAACTGGTACAATTCCCCATCTCAATCAGTTCATCTCTTGCTTCCGTCATTTTCTTTTCTCCCAAGCCATTTCAATAGAATAGGTACTGCTTTTTTGTGATCGAGTGTGCGAACGTCCATTCCTTCCTTTTCCAAAGCCAATCGAGAAGAAAGGACCGCTTTATGTTTGGCAATCAAGTTCTTAGGGTTGAATGGTTTTTGGCTCCCTCTAGCTTCTCTTCTTCGAATCGTACGCTTGATACATTTGGATAAGGGAGTGTCTAACACCGCAAAGATAAAATGGTGAGTTGGAATCCCTCGGGCCAGATTTACAAAACGACTATGCATTCCACTAATCAGCAGTCCCTCAAAGATCACGTGTCCACGGGTAGCTAGAGTGACCACTCCTCTACACATTTCATCTTGCGTTCGAATGGTATCACATCCTCCAGTCGGGGTTTCGTATCGACCTAGAATATTCACATGGTTGTAAAAACTGCTATAGCCTGTTACTTTTCCGTCTTTGCTTCTCATCGGAACAGCGCAAAGCCGATCGATCAATTTGCGGACAATTACGCTCTTTCCACTCCCGTTGGTACCACGCACATTGATCACTTTGAATCCTGTTTTCTTGATCCTTGGAAATCGCTTGGTGCGTGGAAATCGAAAGATGGTCATTTGGTCCTCGGGAAACGATACGGTCTAGAAAATCGTCGTGGAGCTAGAATCAATCGAAGGATCGCATCGGTTTCTCTTCGATAAGGAAGGGTCTCTATTCGCATTCCTAAATCCTTTAACACAGCTGGCATCTTTTGTAGTCTGTTGTAAGTGCTAATGATGTGTCCTTTGGACAGTGGCTTGGTCAGGTTATTTTTCTTACGTCTCTTTTGTAGACGCTGCAAACACTTTTTCAATGGTGTGTTCATAAAAGCAAACAGAAATTGGTGATTTGGCAAAGAGTGAGCTAGATTCACATAGCGTTGAACACTCCCTGAGGTTCGATAGCCTTCAAAGAGCACGTCTCCCCATTTGGAGAATCGGGTAACCAACTCACACACTTGATCTTGTGACTTGAGTCGATCACAACCAGAACAAGAGGTTCTGTATGGGCCTACCACAAACACAAATCGGTTGTATTTTACATCGATGCGGTGTCCATAGGTCTTTCCTTCCTTATCGTAGAACGGGTGATTGGGAAACATTTTCAACAGCTTCATGACCGCAGTTGTCTTTCCAGAGCCGGACGTTCCTCTGACATTAATGATCACCAGAACATCCTATTTACACAGTGTTGTATAAGCCCAAGAACGTTTTCAAACTCGAGACGGTCACTGGTAAAAGCCAGGTCAGGTATTTTCTTAGGAATTGGAGGCAACGCATACTCTCCTAAGAACACAATCTTTTTAGAAGAGATTCCCAAGTCCAACAATTGCGTTCGGTGGCTTGGCTGCATGTAAGCAATGACACTGGCCCAATCAGTTAATTCAGAAGTCAGCTGTTTAGATTTCTTTCCTTCTGGAAAGTCCACCAAAAACCGGGTGGCGAGCACATCCACTAATTTTCTGGGAACTGCTTTTCCCTTGGCTGAGTTTTCAGACAATCCTGCGGAATCAAATTTGTACTTTTTAGGAAGACCATTCGCAATCGCAAAGGCTTCCGCCGCTTGGGAACGATAAAGATTTCCAGTACAAACGAAAAGGATGTTCATTTCAACTCTTCCTTGGTAAGCACACCTTGTTTGATCAGTCGTCTGTAATTTTCTTCTGCCACTTCTCTCTTGTTATGACGCACGTTCGTCTTTTGGAATATTTGGTCCAATTCGTAGTCGTAGGGCCAAAACTTCTGGAATTGCAAAGGAGGATCGTATCGTTTTAGGATCTTCTCTGGACTCCGTTCTCTTTCCACAGCGATCAAGAAAGCGCGAGTGAATCGAAATGCACTTCGCAATTTCTTAGGATCTGGGCTCATTGTAAAGCATCGAAACTCAATAGTCTCCGTATCAGACCACAGTTGCATCAAATTGATCCCCGCACGCTGGACTAAATGAAACTGAGGCTTTCCAGATTGATCTTTCGGAGCGTGTGCTTTATAGAATTCCTCTGTAGATTTCGCTTTCATCATCTCTTCAAAAGCTCTCTGACTAGGGATAGTGTGATGAGAACGTTTCCGTCTCAGATATCGCTTCCAAGCTCCTCTAAATTGTAGGTCATTGTGCTCTCGAACCGGAACTGGAATCGGATCGATCAAATCAAACATCTGTGCTCCATAGGAGTGAATGTACCGAGCGATCTTCTTCAGCGTTTTCAGGTCTTCTTTGAGACCAGGAATTCGAATGTGAGGATGGAGATTGGTTGTGAAATTGAAATCTTTCTTTGGAAAGAGTTGGTAGATTTCCAAGACTCGATTGGTCAAATCCAGCGTCGTCTTGGCAGGTTTGACTTGAATTTCTCCACCATACCGATTGAGCTTTTTGAGCGGATCGTTCGCGCTTCCATTCGAGTTCATGATACTGCCATCCTTGTAGTCCCACTTTCCCAAAGAAGACGGAATGTCAATCTGGGTATCGATGTCACCCAGTTCTAATTCACATCCGAATGTAGCGTCAATGATATTCATTCACTCGCCTGACAGTTTTTCCTCTAACTGAGAAGCCACATAGCCTGCTAAGATGGTTCCGTTCTTTCCTCCACCTGTCGCGACCCAATATCGTTTCCCCACCTTTTCAAGAACGTGAGTCCTTCCTTCTACAAAAGGACGGATTCCCACATTTTGCTTGGCTTCCGAAGCGTCTAAACCTGCTGCCTTCGCTACTCTTTTCAGGCATTCTCTTTCGCGTTCATCTGTCCAGTTCTCTTGCTTGATCGCAGAGCCGTCCCCTCCCCACACTTTGTTCTCTTCTTCTGGCACATTGAATACCACCACTTGCTTGTAAGGCGCCCAGGGTCGGATAAATGGTCTTTTCACATTTCCTTCCCATTCGAAGGAGATTCCTTTCTTACCAGTCACTTGTAATTTGGGAAAGAATCCATTCGACCAGATTCCGGCAGCTACAATGATGGCATCGAACTCGCGCTCCCGCTCATTAGTTACGATGTATCTTCCGTTGCCAATCCCTTTCACTTTCTCTTCCACAACTTCGACTCCCTCTAAGACCTTGTCTTTGGCTATGCGATAGACCAGCGTTCGGAGAGGCCCTACTTTGAATTTGATGCTTTGGATTTTGTACAGGCTGCCAAGCATGTCGAGTGCAGGTTCGGTGATCTTCTTCCCCAATCCAGCAAACCAAGAATCCTTCATCAAAAAGCCAGAGCATTTCGAAGCGGCTTCTTTCTTTCTACAATCGAAGACCGTCACATCACAATGCTTGCTCAGAGCCTTGGCAATCACACACCCGAATACGCCTGCTCCCACTATTCCCACTTTCATTTTGGTAAATGTTTCTCCAATCTCTTAGCCAGCTTTCCCCATCCCTCTAATCCTTCTCGGATTTCTCTAGTGTCCTTACCAACAGGGTAATGTCCATTCCAATGAGACTTGACCTTACAACAAATGCTTTCCACTTCTTGTACATTACATGGCCTCTCATAGCGTGGTGGAGCCTTGTATTCTGAGAACGTTTCTAACAATTTTAGCACAGTTCCAGAGACACGCAATCGATCCCAGTCCCATCCTTTTTTCTTACAGATCAGTTCTGCCCCTTTGGTTGGTTCGGAATACATCTCCAGTGTTTTGATCGGAAAAGAGATATGTGTGATGTCTAGTCGTTCGAGCATGTCGGCAATCTTAAAGCCAATCCATGGGCCAAACAACGGCCATCGTTCTTTAACAAAACTGACAACACCTAGCACATTCCCATGTGATTTCGCAAGTAAATGGTCGATTGCCTGTTCTGGGCTGTCATATTTGTCATGGAAATATCGAATCGAGTCCAAACACGCTTCTCCTCTGAAATGTCTTCGCTCTGTTCCTCTAGGTGTTTTCGATTCTGGTTTTGCCAACTGCAAGGCTTTCCTAAAGAAATCCTTTCCTTCGTAATAGGAGAGCTTGGAACTTACACCTCCTGCGTAGAAATACCAGTAAGCCAGGAGCCATCGTTTCAGTCTATTTTGGTCAAGTTTTGCTTCCCACAATGCGATGTACATTGGGTCCAAATCTCCTGTGGTCAGCAAAGCCTTGCCAAACTTGATGACTCCTAGCTTCTGATAGCTCATGTCTAGTCGTCGTCCTTCTCAAGGGATTTCTTGATTCTCTTGACTGCAATGCGAAGTGTCTTGGCCAGTTTGGAAGGCTTCCCAGTCCAGTTGAATCGCTTCCCTTTTCCCTTCCAGTTCGAAGAGTTGAGCTTGAGCTTCTTGATGTCTGACCGGAGTTGAAAACTGAATCCCTCGTCCAAATTCCCCTTGGTGAGTTTTCCAATTTTCTTTCCTTCTACATAGACATACGCCTTGGTCCCAGACGTTTTGAGTTTTGCACCACTCTTTTCAGCGGTATGTAGAATCTTCTCCACCACTTCAGACATCCCCTTCTTCTTAGATTTCTTTTCCTCTTTTTCCTCTTTGTGCTTCGATTTCTTCATATGCTTTTTCTTTCCTCCTCTTTCCTTTTCGATCTTCTCCGCATTGGCATTCATCACCGCTTTGCAATTCTTTGCTTCTACACAACGCTGGCACTCCGGCACGTCAGGGTCATTCCACTTCCCAAAGCAATCATCTATACCTGGAGGGATTGGAATGGACGGCGCTCTTGGCTTGTATTTGTCAACATCGATTTGAACGAGAGGAGAGGACGCTTTCGCGTCCTCCTCATCGTCATCGTCGTCATCGGACTCGTCTTCATCATCGTCATCGTCCGATTCTTTCTCGTCATCATCATCGTCGTCATCTTCCTCGTCATCTTCATCGTCATCCGACTTTGACTTTTTCTTTTTCTTCTTTTTCTTGCCATTGTCATCGTCGTCGGAATCATCGTCATCATCGTCTGATTCCTCTTCGTCATCCTCGTCATCGTCATCGTCATCATCGTCGTCGTCAGAGGATTTCTTTTTCTTCTTTTTCTTTTTAGAATCGTCTTCGTCTTCCTCGTCATCATCCGACTCTTCCTCATCGTCGTCGTCGGATTCCTCTTCATCGTCATCGTCAGACTCTTCCTCATCGTCGTCATCATCGTCGTCTGACTTCTTGTGCTTCTTCTTTTTCTTGGAATCCTCTTCCTCGTCGTCTTCCTCTTCCTCAGAATCGTCGTCATCATCTTCTGAATCGGACTCTTCCTCATCCTCCTCGTTATCATCTCTCGATTTGCCCTTTTTGCTCTTATGGTGCTTTTTCTTATGACTGCCTTTCTTCTTCATTCACTTCCTCCTCAGCTGAGTGTTTGTTTTTTGACTAGTCATTTGCACCTCTACTACGACATCCCGCATGCGGCTATGGGACATTCCTAGGAATGATTTGATATGCCTCAAACGCACACGGAATTTCTTGTGCCCACTGACAGGCTGACCTAGAGAATACAGCTTGTTCCGACGACAGAAGTCACGGTAGGCTTGCTCGATGACTTCTTGGGGCGGGTCAAGCAGTGTTTCCAGCAGCCTCTTGGCATCATTTGACAGCAGTGGGCAAATCTCCTCGTAACGAGATCTCATTCTTTGCAGAAAATGGTCCTGTTCTACAGGAAGTTGTGCTGCGTTTTCCAATTCCACTTCTACTCCTTGCCTCTTCTTGAAATTCTGGTAGCGATACATCGTTTTGAGGCGATTGTACCATGATCGTTTGAAATAGCGTGCAAACCGAACTTCTCCTTCTGGAAATTCTCTACAGCATTCTACTAGAGCCAAGAAGCCTTCTGCTTCTACGTCCTCAAAAGCCATGCGAAGGTTTTTGTTTTGGGACGCCTTCCATGCCGTCCACCGAATCAGTGGTTTGAATCGACGGAGGGCAACAGCGACGTCATACATTTCTGGCTCTCCAAGTATTTCTTTACTTGTATCTGTGCTGATTTGCAATGATCAAATTCAGCACATCTAGCTATATGACCATGACCATTACACTCAGACGCTTTTGGGTCGTGAAGTTTACCAAAGCAATCGTTGCCGTTGACTATCCTCCTCAATTCTATTTCTGTATATTCCTTGTTTGCTTTTGGAGTACGAAACCATTCGACTGTCATTTTGGTTCTCCTAGAATCACTTCGTCTATTTTCGCAGGCCCAACTTCTTTTCCCACTTCTTGCTGTACCGAGGGAACAACCGGAACCTTGGGAACCGAGCGTGTTTTCCTCTTGGGAATAGTGGTTCTCTTACGGCTCTTCTTTGCTGGGCTTGTTTTCGCATGAGTTCTCCTTTGGGGTCGAACGACCACACGACGAGGACTTTTCCGTGGCGACCGTTTCCGTGCTTTGACGGATACCTTGTCTTGACTATTCTTTTCCCTTTCATTAAGTCCCAATACTCCTTCACGAATTCGCAATTCTCGCTTTTCATCACCTGTATCGCTTGTGGGGAAATTGGTTCTCGCGAAACGCCCGAAACGTTTTCTAGCTTCTTTGTCATAAGCTCTGGCTGCCTCTTCAGCTGTATCAAACAATCCTAAAGTTACCCCGTGATTTTTAATCTTCATAAAAGCTCTGTATTTTCCAGAACTTCTAAGGATTACTCCCTTATACCCAACTTTGTTGTTAGAATTTAATTTCCTATTTGCGGAATTCTGTGACTTATTGGCATATCTCAAGTTTCTTCTGGTATTATTTAGACCATCTCCATCTTTGTGGTCGATTATCTTTCCTTTCTTAGGCTTTTTTACCAATTTAGACATCTGAATGATTTCTTTTCCACGTCCAGTTATAGCATAACCATTAACGTCATTTTCGTTTGCCTGTGAATACCTCCAATTGTATTTCATCAACTTCTTAAAATCTTCTTTTGAAACAATGGCAACTTTTCCTTGTGTTAAAGGAATTTCTCGAGTAGAGGAAGCTCTCTCTAAAAGAGCAGTAGCTCGTTCTATTCTGTTTGGAAAGCTCTCACTGCCGATGAGCTCTTTGCATCTTTGACAACGGACTTTCCTTTCTTCGACATTCTCTACCTCCATTTTCCCGATCTTACAGTGGCATTGATGAGTGGGTTCCTCCCGAGGCCAGCGAAACGGACGGGGGTATCGCTTGATCCGTCGTGGCTGTCTAACCGTGATATGACCCCATGACCAGTTTTCTCGTTCTTGTCCACGCTCCTTGACCCAGACCTGCACTCCAGCTTTGGGAAAGATCTTGTGGACCATCGCAGTGCGGCCAGTAATGGTATCCACGACGCGGGTGATGTCTGGAATGATATATTGCTGCAACGCTTCTCCTGCTTTTTCCACCGCTCCATACAACGCTACCATCTTCTGGTGCTCCCACAGTTTCTTAGCGGATTCTGCTTCCACATTTCCCCCTTACCTATATGAAACGCTCTTTTGAAGAAAAGGAGCTCCTTCTAGAAAGGCAAGGAGCTCCTCCGACTCTGGTGGGGCCGTCGCGTACCGTTCCTCACGGCCTAGCGATAGGACGCCAAAGGTCACTAACCTTCTCGCGTTGCCCTGTGGCCCCAGAGCTCTCCTTTCATTTCGGTTTGTTTCTCAGATTTGCTCTTTGCGCATCAGCGGTGGTTAGCTTTCCTGAGAAATTAGGTTCATCCCAGACTTCGAAGAAGTACTCCTCTTCATCTCCGATAGACACAGACATGAAGGGGTCCCTATCCCTCTCTAGAAAATGCACTGTGAACTGCGCTCCTGGACATGCTTCCTTGATTTGGACACATTTAGCCAAGACTCGTTCTGGGATTGGCTTTCTGTATTGATGGATCTCTCGATGACTCCACTTATACGAACGGTCATCTCTTGCTTCATCGTCAGAGTCCTCTTCACCTTCTACTTCTGGTTCTCCGACATCAGGTCTTGTCTTCTGGTCCATGTACTCTCTGACAGCTGACGTTTCCAGCACTTCGATATCAGATCCAATCAAGACACCGACCAGGCTCTTTTCAGCAAGTCCTGTTTCTCTAGCCAGTTCCTGATACTGAAACAAAGCAGAAGCTTTCGCCGCCAGTTCCTTGATAGCGGGATCGCCAAGCTTCGTTCCTGGGACACATCTAGGTATGTCAGCATGAGTCAACGGCAGTCTCTGATTCTTTTTTGCAATAGCCATTTCTTCCTCTCAGTCTTTCTTCTTGTGCTTCTTCTTTTTCTTGGGTTCTACGATTTCGACTTTGGCAGCCACATAGTCTTTCAACCTTTTCAGCGGGGAAATCTTCAGCCTGTTGGCCGCTGGTCTGGCCTTGAACAGGAAGTTCTTTTCCCCAGTGAACGGGTTGGTTCCTCTGTGCTTTTCCACCGCTTTCTTGTATGCGACGCGAATGCGACACAGATCAGGCAAGCGGATGGCACGTTCATTTTTCAGATTGACTCTGATTCGTGACAGCATGGCCTCATACACTTCTTTCACCACCTTACGTTGATGGCCGGACTTCTCTGCGACTTCTGAGAACAGATTCATATCCTCTCCTTTCGGTTTGTCTTTTGGGAAATTTAGGATGGTTCTCCCATTGGGATCTGTAATGACTTCTGCGTCGAATTCATCGACCAGGAAATCCAATGCTCTCTGCTCCAGACTTTCTGGTCGTTTGCCTTGCATGATTTGGGGAACGAGAGCGAACGCTTCTTCACGGCCATTCGCTCTCTTGGTGTAATCGAAGAAGTTGATGCCGAACTGGCGCAAGACGTCCGCCAACTGGATGTCATCTCGTAGAGCACTTCCACGGGTGCGTTCTCGCTTTTCTTGTCGATCGAGTTTGTGCTGCTTCTGGCCTGCGAGCCGCTGTTGCTTCTGCTTCTTACGGCTGTGAGAAAAGACCTGGTGAACGATCTGGCTCATTTGAGCAGTCCACGCAGATACAGGATTGCAATCGTAGTAGATATCCCAAGAGCAACTCCTAGAAACACTCCTGTAGCATATGCTTTCAACCAATCTTTTCGGTATTCCTTTACTCCAAAGAGGAAGTACTCACATTCATCCACTGGAGAAAGAATCGGATGTTCCAGCATCAGGTTGGTTGGGGAGATGAGTTTGCAGCGTCTCATTTGTGAGATGCCCCAAACAGTCTTTCCAACAGGTCTTTGGCCTCTTCGTCTGACATGTGTTTCCAAGCGATGGATTCCTTCATCTTCCTAGTTGCCCATTCTTTTACCAGACTGGGATCCATCGTTATGCCTGCTCTATCTACCACTCTCAAATCATCAGTGACTTGAAAGTTGTATCCTCTGGTGTTGTTTCTAATCATAGTGCGTGTTCCCGTCGTACAGGAGTCGTACAGGATTCTTCCACCTTTCACATGGAAGCACATCAGGTCTCCCGTATCGACAATACGGAGTTCTCGCTTTTCGTCGAGAACCTTTTGGAGATTTCCATCGATCCAGAGTTTTAGTCCCAACTCGTTCGAGAGCTCCAAAGGTGCTCCATACCTCCCTTCGGTGTTGTATTCGTAGACGTAGAGCGGAAAGAAATCGCTCTTGCCTATGTATTGTGGAGCGGTGAATTTTTCAACGATCATTTCAGATCCTCACTTTCTTATGGCTGGCGACGTGAACGCTCAGCCATCGCCAGCGTCTGGAACCATAGCCCACTTCTACTGGTGGAGTCGCTTCACAGAACGGGCAGATGATGCTGAGACCCCAATACTTTCCCGCTCGTCTTGTGGAGAAATATTTCTGCCAGCCCGTTGGTAAGAGCGGTCCGAGATAGACCTGCGGAATCGGCGTAGTGCTCGAGGAGCGTTTCGACTTTCCCGAATACGTACGCGATGTGGACCTCGAGATTGGGTGTTTCTCCGTTTTTGGAGACCTTCTCATGACGGCTACTGTTCCCATGTTTGTGTCCTTTCTTTACTTTGGATTTTCTTGTTGGCCTGTCATCCTGTTCAGATTCTCTCAGTTCTTGCTCTATCGTAGCAGGTCTTCCGTCAGATGTGATGTAATAGCTGACGGTCGACCCCGTTATTCCCAACTTCTTCGCGATCTCGGTCTGAGTCAGACCCTTTGCTGCAAGTTTGATAACTCTATCGCGACGTTTTTGATTTGCCATTTTCATTTCTCCTTTGCTCTGTTTGCTTCTTTAGAAATCTTCGTAGAAATTGGTTCGTCTTCACTCGGGTCTCGAACAATCGTAATCTTGATACCTCCTTTCTTTTCTCTCAACACCACTTCATGGAAAGAATGCAGGCTGCCTAGATCGCCTTCGGTCAACACGATCAGAATTCCACCCTTGAATACTTCTGCTGTTGACCCGCTCATTTCTTTTTCTTCTCCTTTAAGAAGTCTGCTAGATGGGAAGCGTGCTTGCAAGGTGACTCGATGCCAAGCACACTCAAGGGTGCTCGAAAGACACCTTCTGGACAATTACACAAATAGATCCATGTCCTTCCAGAATCTCCACGTCCAACTATTTTTGGTATTTCACTACTCAGAAGCTGGACGTAATAGACTTTTCCTGAGTCGCCAGATTGTATTTTGTAGACTTCGATTTTCCAGGTGTCTGGAATACCAAGCAATACGTCGTCACGCGGTTCGACTTGGTCATAACGCCAGAAGTGAGGCATTTTACTTTTCCTTTTTCTTTGGTCTACAGAATTCACATCTACAAATTTTCACAAATCCTACTTTATCCTTGTAATCGTAGACATGCAATTTGTGTTTCCCGTGCTTACAACTGGGACAACGGTTGTTATCGCCTTGCATTTCAGTAGTCCTTTCCAAACCTCCATCTTAACTCTGATTCGATGGCTCGCATCGTATTGGCGTAAGACTTGTTTGACTTCACCTTTCTCAAATCTTTCACCAGATTCAGAACGGTTTCTGGCCCAGTGTGCTTTTCCACATGGCGTTCTATCAGATTACAGACTTGCACCACTGCTTCTTTGCTAATCATGTCAAATCTCCTTTGCGCCACCGAGTTCTTCGAATTGAGCAAGCACCACATTTCCATACAGCGCTCGGCCTGCGTCACGAGATGCTTCTGGATGGAAGGGTCTGTCTTTTTCAAAGCCATCTTCTGAAGCGACAATGAAGATGTCTTGTCCCAGACGTTTGGCGGGAATGACTGTGATGAACGGACTGTTCACCAGTTCCTGCAATTGTTGGATTGTGAAATCTAATCTTCCAGAGTCTGGCAAGACTAGATGGGACTTACCGCTGACTTCTAGCAGTGCTGCCATCATCTCCTCACTTTTCTTCTCTTGGTCTGTCGAGCGCAAACACTTCCACATCGTCTTCTGGTTTTAATGCATAATCAGAAGCAAGTGACATGATTGCAAACGCTATGGCTTTCATTTGCTCTTCGCTGAGAGCTACGCTGTCATAGCGCGGTGATGCATACGGTTTGTAATACGATGCGCGACTCTCCTTGACGCGGTATCGCAGATTGTTCCAGGGGATTTGGTCCAGTATTTTCAATGCTTCTTCTCTGGTCATTCTTCTTCACTCCTGTGCAAGGACCACGGTCCGAATCCAGTATTTTCATGATGTTTCAGATTTGGATTCTGGTAGGCTGCTGCAATCAATTCGTCCAAAGCATCGGGATTGGAATCCAGCCAGTCCCAAAGTTGGTCCGCTTGCGAAGCACTTAACTGCTCGATGAACTTTTTCAAAAATGGAGGCATCGTTTTTATTCCTTTCTCCAAGTCTCGTAGAATTTTATAATCAACAAAGAAAAAACCATCGCTGCTGTCACTACAATAAACCAATGGTCTGACATTTCATCCTCTCTATTTTTAGTTGCGGCGGATATGTGGCTCGCTCGGTGCCGCCGCTCACCGCTCTGCGTGGGACAAATCAGGCCGCAGAGAAACTCTATGCGACCTGGCCGACTGATGGGACGTCCACTCGGCCACGAATGGTCGTGATGGCAATTTCCAACGCGCGGCGCTTGCGCTTCCCGTCTGTCTTCTTCAATATCTTTTGGAGCACGGGAAGTGCATCCCTTTTGGTCATGTTCTTGGCTTTCACTTTCTTCATTGAATTTTCTCCTTTTGAGATTTTGCTAACTTGACATTTTTCTATGCGGCTCCACGTCGACGAAACTGAAACCCCGCAGAGGAGTGTACCCTCTCCAAGATTTCCCGAACAACAGAGTCTTCTACATCGCAGAACAAACCATATTCACTAAGTCGCTCTTTAATTTCTAGCAACTCAGTTGTTTTCAACATAGAAAGTGTTTTGGCAGAAAACAATTTCTCGCCTTCATCTACTAGTCTATCCCATCCTAAAGAAACTGCTTCTGCATCGTTCAGATAATCCTCAATTCCTCCAACAGAAAAAGGCTGCTTCTTCACTAATTTTTTCATTTGACGTTTCACAACAATCCTTCCTTTCATTCTACTTTCCATCGCATCCAAACAGCCTGGTCTAAAAGGACTGCTCCTTGTGCTACCACATCTACACAAGATCGAATGTGACCAACGGATCCTTTTGCTTTCCCATTCGGGACTTTCAATTGCTTTATTCGCTTTCTAGCTCGATCGAGCGAAAGTCGAATGCAATAGAGATCGTCCACGAAGGCAAGAACTTTCATCCTTTCTGTCACTTTCATTCATCATCCCACTTGTCTAGTTTTCGGATTCCCCTTCCCTCCATAATCAGGATAACAGCATCGTTGACGCAGGAATCCCAGTCGGATTTGCTCACGTAGTTCGAAACAGCGCCAATCATGTATTCTTGAAATGAATAGCGCTCCTTCCTAGAAAGGCGCAATTTTTCTTTCAAACTCATTTCGGTTCTGTTGAGTTTGTTCAAATTGCGATTTCCAAGTTTGTCAGGGTCCTCGACTTTCGGTGGTGTTAACTTGACGACTGACAGTTTAGTCTGTTTCATATTCGTTCCTCTTCTCCGCCTGTTTTCAGCGGCGAAGGGATTCCGTACAAAGGAGGCAAGCACACAGGACGCAAGTAGTGTATGCTTGTTATGAAGCACGGAATCCCCACGTCGCTGGCAGGATAAGGTTGATGTGCGTGTCAGATAGAGGCCACTCGAAAGCGATGTCCCCTTGAACTAAGGTGTGCTTATCTGACAGAGGCCACTCGAAAGCGATGTCCTCAACCTTACTCTGCAAGCGTGTAGAAATTGGTTCGGGTTCCTTATGTCAGCTTGCATTTTGTGAAACCTTGTGGTTCCTTTAACGTGCTGTCATTGCACGACGGTCCATATTTTGTAGGGCTGACCGAAAGACCCCGGAGACACTTGACTGGTATCGACCATTCGCCATGAATGGATTTGAGATACCGAAGGCTCCACACGTTCAACCAATCTCCCCTCTTTTGGGCGCGCAGACGTGTCGAACGACTTCTCTATTAGGAAGATGCTGGGTTGTCAGCTCGATTTTGGATTCACTGTGTGTTTCCTGTTCAATACTCTCAAGATGTCCACCTTGCGGCGTCAGAGTACCTAGTTCTGTAATGACCGTCGTCTTGTGCGAGCGGGAAATCCACAGGTTTCTACTTTTCAAGCTGCTGGATGTGCGATGTTCTGCACTTTCCACATCTTCCTCATTTAGGGTTCGCTTTCTGCTCTCCTCTTAGGCTTGCCTAGTTCGCCCACCCCTGTAAAGCCTCTCAGTACTGGATTCCACCCTGTACGGAAAATCGGTCCTGGTTGACAACCTGATGTGCTTTTCAGCTCGGTTGCGTCCGGCATCGGGTAAAGTGGGTCTTGGCTAACGATCGCCATCGTAGTCCTATTCTTGTCGCTTTGAAGCTAGTCACCGTCATCATCAGCGCATCTCCTATCGGGGGGACTTACTGCTGTCCACTCACTCCTTCTTAAGCGTCGCCGCAGCGGAGAATCCATCGAATGCGATAGGTTATTGCCTGACTTCCCAGTCCCTAGCGTTTCTGGAAGCGAACCCGTTATCTTTCAAAGAGCATTAGGTAGCTAGCAAGTAACTACCATACCACTTAGGAAGCTATATGTTACTGCAAATTGTTACTAAAGTAAAGACGTTTTTTAGCCTTACCCTGCTTGGCTATTCTTGTCTAGTAATTTCTGCACCTTCTTTTTCCAGTTGACAAGATACGGAAAAATGGTTTGCAAAAGATAGATGGCACCTGGTCCTTGGACACGATACCACAGACTAGATCCATGCTTGAAACAGGTTCCGCCAAATCGTTTCTTCAGTTCTCTCGGAAGAAAATCGCTGGTCCGGAAACTGACCCGGACTCGTCCTTTCCCCAAAGAGATTAGAGTCGCACGCTCTTCCAATCGTCCTACCAGATAAGCCAGTTTTTCTGTTTTGTTCATACCTCTCTCACCATGAACTCGATGCGCTTGTTTCCGTTGTAGGGTTCAGCACGATTGATCAGATCCCATGCTCTTTTACGGCCTAGGGAATTGATGTCCTCTCCATTGGGCACATTGACAATTTTGATGACTGGAATAATCCGTATGAACTGATCGACTATTCCCATCGTATCCCTGCGAGCATCTCCATCCAGCGCAATGATTAGTTCTCGCAGATACTTTTCGTAAGTCAACACGTGATCGCGCTGTTTGTCTGATAGACTCTTACCCAGAATCGCCATTACCATGATCTTACTTGGTTCCATCAACTCGAGAGTCAGCGCATTGATTGCAGACTCCACTAAGATAATCGTTTTTGGTTTCCTTGACCGACTCACGCAATAAACCAAGTCCGATTTCTTGCTAGATTTGGGATTCCAGAACTTCGGCTCTCGATCCTTAAATCTTCTGCCTTGAAAGTAGACCACGTTGCCCTCATCATCAAAGATGGGAAGGATAATGTATCCCCACAATTTTCCATTTGGGCAATAGCCTACTTTGGCTTTATCGACAATGCGACGGGGCAAATCTCGACTCTCCAGATAAGCATAGATGTTTTTCCGGTCTCTTTCTTCCAGATCTTTTATCAATGTGAATTCTTCAGGAAGAGTGACATCTGCGTCGGGTGCTTTCTCAACGACTTCTGGAACGATGTGCTCAAAGCCTCTACCACTGAACCACGCGTTCAGTCTCCGTAACGTCACTCCGCCATTTCCCACATACCATTTGCAACCGGAATGAAAACAGCATCCGACTTGCTTCTGAGTATTCCATGCAAATTTCTTCTCACGATCTTCGCATGCAGGACAGTTCGCTTTGAAGCCTTCGTTGGTCTGCCACACTTGCTCGAAATATCCTTCAATGTCCACGTTCTTTAACTCCGCGTAAATCTCTGAGTCCTATCTGGATTGCTTTTCCGTCTTCCAACTCAAGCATAATCCTCCAACCACCTTTTCCTTTCGCATACCAACCACAAACCACCTTGCCTTTGCGACCGTCTTTCAAAGTCAATGCGAATCCAATCTTGGGAACTCTATTCTCGTGTCTCGATGACTTTTCATGAGGAATACGAGTTCTTGCTTGTTCTTGCCAGTTCAGTATCATCACTTCCTCCACTTATCTTTCTCTTTTACGTAATCAGCGTACTTTTCCCATCCACGGAACGTATTTCGATCTATGAAGATATTGATGGTCTTGCCCATTCCCACGTCTCGTGCTGCCATCACCAGCAATCGGGCTCGTTGCGGCTTCAACTCTTCCTCTGCTTTCGTTTGGCACAAAGCAATCATGAAATCCAATGTCCAGAATTGGGAAATGTCTTCCGCAATATCTTCTGGCCCCACACGCTCCTTGTTCAGCGCTCCTCGGTTGGTTTGGGAAGCGGTCCACACCGGGATATCTCTTTCGACCGCTAGACCGCGCAAGTCCATACAAACCTGACCGATGCTTAGACGCTGTTCTTCGAAACGCTCATTCGGTTTGAACACTCGCACGTAATCCACAAACAGAATATCGATGTCTATTCCCGCTTGATGCAGACGTTCCAGCCATGCTTCGATATCGCTGACATGTCCTTTGTTGGTAGGCCACTGTTTGATCCACAACGAACCCTTCATGTGTCCTCTAGCATCGTGCATCCGGCGTTGTGCCAGACGCAGCTTTTTCATCTCGTCTGATTTCTCATCGCTTACTTTCGCCAGCTGTGTCAATTTCCAAGTGGGGATAGCGGTCACCATTGCATCGATGCGCTTTCGGTATTTCTTGTCTGACAATTCTCCAGTCGCGATCGCCACATTTTTCCCTTGCCACGACGCTCCTGCTGCCATTCGTCCGATCAATGTGGATTTGCCTCCTTTTCCTTTTCCGAGTATGATACCGAGCTCTCCCGCTCCCAATCCACCTTCCATACAATCATCGAGTGTGGGGAAGTAGAAAGTGCCAACGACTCCGTATCGGTCTTCCAACCACCGTCCTGGATTGGTCGCGTCTTTCCAATATTCCAGACCCAGATCAAACTCCGAACCCATCCCTTTGAGATTATCGAATCGCTGAATGGCTCGATTGAAATTTTTACGATTGACATCTTTCTCTGCCTCGATCAGTGCTCTTCTGAATTTCTGTTCTTTGGCAAACCCGATGGCTTGCTGAAGAATGATTCGCTTGTCTTTGAGGTCGTCAGAAAACAGTTCTCGAATCTCTCTTCGATATCCGGGCCAGACTTCCGATCGCTTCGAACCCAGATATTCCTTGACGACCGCCAGGAGGGTCGGACGAGATATTTGGACTTCTGATCGATTGTGTTTGTCATAGACTTCCTTGACCAACCGAGCCACATCGACATGGATTGGATTGGTAAAATAGTGTGGCTCGATAATTCCATAAGTCGCTTGTGGATCCCGAACGTAAAGTGACAGTAGTTTCCTTTGGAAGGATTCTCCAAATTCATAATCAGCAGGCATCCACTTTCCCCCTACTTGAATGAAACGCTATTTCTTGAAAAACTTACTTTTCCGGTATGCCTTGTAAGCTATATGCCTTGCATGGCCGTGTTTACCAAGGATTTCTAAGCATCGTCGAAACGCCTTCCACGTTTTTGGATTTTTCAAAGCATGCACCGCGATAAACCATGGACTGAGTTCTTCCCACAACATTCGGATGGTTTCTTCTGCTTTCCATCCTTGTCCGTTCATCGCTTTCTCCACCATTCCTGTAGACGCCCGAATCGAAGAATAGATATCCAGATCGCTCCAGCCATCTAATTCTTTTTTCCAATCCGTTCGCAATACATACGATCTTCTTTCTCTTCGATACACCCACATAAATTTTTCAATCGTGCTATCTTTCATCAACCAGACTGGAGATGGAAGAAAAGAAGCTTCTTTGAATTTTCCATAGCGACACATCACTTTGATGTAAAGAGAAGGATCGATATTTTTCTGGATTAGTTTTTCTCCCAAAAACAAAAAAGACAATTTTGCTTTCCAACCTCGTTTGGTTGCATAGACATCGTAATGGAAATTATGAAATTTCAAACTCCCTCTTGACTTTCTCATCTTGTTGTAAGTCAATCGTAAGATTCGCTCGATTGAAAACACTTTGCTGTCCAGATCCAGACGCGGAAATCTTTTATTTCTTCTAGACGATCGTTTGGTCATCTCTTCCTCTTACAGAATTTTTTCTGGTCTTCGGCAAAGAGGACGAGCGGTTTTCTCGTCCTCTTTTCTCCTGCGGAGCAGGAGGCAATCTTCTTCTCCTTTGAGCATTGAGCAGTCTAGTCCATTCTTGTCAGTATAGTTCGCTAACGCTCACTATACTGAATAGCTCGCTACGCTCGCTATACTGACAATCTAGTAAATCTCATAAATCTACTTCTAGATCAGAACGGACTAGACGGGCGGTAGTGTGCCCCCCGCGCGGTATACATGCGCAGAATAGGATTTCTGAGTGAAAAGGAACGCTCATTTCTGACCGATTCTGAGACTTTGAAATCCAGATTCTCTTGCTGCTTGTTCGTCAAGAAATTGCAAGTCTTTTTCGATACTTCGGAACTGACGGAAGAGAGGAGATAATTTGCGCAGGATTTCCAGCTCTAGCAGTTCTCCAATGAGCGTTTTGGAAATGTGATCGGCGATGGCGTCTTGATTGATTAGGACTGTAATGACTCCATGAGGGCCAACAGTGTCGTAAGAAATAGTGTGTCCTGCGTCTTTGCATTCCTCAAAACAGCGATTGATGATGGCCTTCATTTCATAGATTGTTTTGAATTGATCGCTCACTTTTTCTCCTTGTCTTTGCTCGGTTCATTGGTCTCAAAAAGTCGGGTTGGACCGCGATCGATGTACACGACGGATTTGTATTCCGCACCGCAATTGTGACACTTGATTTTGGTGACTTGATGGCCTTCGATCATTTCCTGTTTGGCAATGTCAATATTCGAGAATGGAAATCTACAAAACAGACAGATGTTAAACACTCTTTTTCTCCTTCGTTACGATAGAAATATCTGCAATTTTTTCATTCTGGTAATGCCTCATGCGAGCGAGAGAATGCTTCATTAGATACCGATTATGAAGATCGACGAAATCCGAGATATACACCTTATTCTCTCCCTCTTTTCTTCGTAGTACGCGGCCCAATCTTTGTAGAACCAATTCCCATCCAAGTCCTCCACCTGCTGCCACCCATGCGGCAATAGATGGAATGTCCACACCCGTATCGAAAATCTGCGAACCAATTAGCACTCCAATCTTGCCTTTTTCAAATCGTTGAATGACTCGTTTTCGGATGTCCATCGGCGTGCTTCCAGACAAGAATTCCACTGGCAAATCGATCTCTTTTTCGAACATTCTTTTCAGTCGCATCCCATGAGAAATACGAGACACCGTTACCAACGTTTTGTAATCTTTTTCCAGATAGCGCAAGGTCTCTTTTATCACCATTTCGTTGCGGATTTCATTCTGGACAATGCCCAGTCTGTAGCCTGCTGCGAATCCAGATCGCTTTGGAATTTCTTCAGAATTGACTTCTAGAAATCGGATGATTGGTTTGGCGCTGCGACCCAGATCGACCAGTTCTTTATTTTTGGTTTCGGCTATGATTGGTCCAGTCATTCCGACATAGTGTAACATTTTGATTTTGTTTTCTTTGTCTACAGTTCCAGAGAGACTGAAGCGCATCGGAGCTTCATTTTGATTTACGATATGAGAACATTGCCATGCCTTGTTGATGTGGAGCTCATCTATGTATAGAATGTCACACTTTTCTTGAAAGCGTTCGAAATCAAGTCTTGATAATAGATTAGATGCGGTTTGCACAGTCGCGACGAGAATGGCTCGTTCCTTTGGTATGCTTTTCTCACCTCCTCCAAGTGTGACAATTCGAACGCTGTCTGGAAGATGCTTGCGGAATCGATCAGCTGTTTGTTGTACGAGTCCCACACGGTGTGCAAGAAACAGCACACGAGGCACTTGCTGGGTTTGTCTGTAATATTCAACAATAATCGCACATGCACACTCCGTCTTGCCTGCGTTCGTTGCCATGTGAATGATGCCACGCCCACGCTGTAGTGCAGCGTTTACTGCTTCCAATTGCTCTGGTCTAGTTTCTACTTTATCTTCGAAATGAAACTTGGTCACTTTTTTGAACTGGGGAATTTTCTGACGATGGTCTGTTACCGAAAACTTGATTCCCTTTTTCAGAAGGAATCGTTTCACTCTTCCTAAAAGTCCGGTCGCGAAGGTATCGCTGCGTCTGTCATAAAATTTAATCCATCGCGTGGATTCTTTGAGTTGCTCGATCTTCTTGTTTCTCTCGTCTGGATCTTGCACGTCGCTGAAATACCCCACTCGTTTTAGAGCGTATCTCTGTCTCCAATAACTGCTCTTATCCTTGACTCGCAGGCAACGGAACATCTTCTTCAGCTGTTTTTCAGGACCGCTGAAGGATGTTCTTGCCGGACGTGCAGTCAGTTCGATCACATTCCGCCAGTGCCACCAGCATAATCTGAAAAAGTGGTCATTCTCACTTTACCGCAATACACACAACCGACTCCAAACAGACCTTTCGCTCGCAGTCTGGAAGACTTATAGTAAGCTTCAAAAACTTCCATTGTGGCTCCGCAGCATCCTTCATATCGAGCGAGAAGCCAATACCATCGTCTGGGCGCATGAGAGAAAGTGTAAGCAGATTCTGCTTTCTCTAAAGCGAGTTTGAGTTGACCTACCAGATATAGAAGTTCTCCCATTGATCACTCCTCCAGTCTCGGAAAATGGATTCTGTCTTTTCGATAACGTGGGAACCGGAATTTGCTAGGTTCCATGATGCGCTTCCTTTCTCGTTTGGCCATTTCTTTGAGCTCTTCTTTTCTGGCTTCTGCCATTTGCATCCACATCTTGTTTTTGGAGCCACAAGGACAATCTGGAATTCTGACGTTTTCGTATCCTTTCCCATACCCGATCCAAATCTTGCCTTTTCCTAATTTGTTTGCCCTCCAATGGAGATACATTCTTTTGACAAGTTCTCTTCTAGAACCTGTATGGTCTAAAGCGTGTCTAGAACACAGTTGCTGAAGCTTCTGGTTGTCACATTTCAATAACCAATCGAATATCCCATCGGCTGGATTCCAACTGCCATCGGTTTTAGGATTGTATGGAGGAGAAGGATATTGGGCGCGGATCTTGGCCAAATACCGCATCTCGCTGTCCTTAGTCCTTGGAAACCGTGTAATCTGTATGAGCATGGAGTTAATTACTTCTCCCTACTCTTATGAAACGCTTTTTCTGCAAAAACAGTAGAAAAACCCGGCGGAAGGTTTAGGCCCAAAAAGCTGGCCCCTAGGAACCATGACTAAGGCCGATTACAGCCTGACTGCGTGGCTTTAGAAATTTTTGCGCCAAAGTAGGTGAGCAAGCAGAACAACAATGTCTAGATTGGTGAATTTTCTACTGTATTTGAGGTGAAATTCTGGAAAACTGACCGCTTTATGATTTCATAGTCGATCTTTTTCCGGGATTTGATTTTCCCAGCCTACCAGTTCTACAGCCAGATCTTTCACACGTTGTGTGATTACTTCCGATGCTGTAACCCGTGCTTCTGTAATTCTACCTAGGGATACTTCCCTGCGGATATAGGGTCTCATAGCGTTAGGATCTAAAACACGCATTATGATCTCCTTCAAATCACCATAGTGTAACTCGCTTGTCTCTCTTTCCTCTCTGAGTTTTTCTTCTTCTTCAGAGATTCGATCTAGAATGATTTTGATCACTCTTTCCTCCGGAGTTTCTTTTTTTCTAGTAAAAAGATGGAAGTCATCAATCATAGGTTCTCTTAACGATTTGAGATTGAAAACACAGTGCGGACAGAAACACCATTCAAGGTTCCGGTCCTAAGCTGATTTTGGGTATATCCTGAATCTGGAGGATCAGGGGTTACAGTGATCAAATTTCCAATAGACACTGTTTTAGCGACATTGTCTATCGTTACAGAATAGACGCTGATCTGATAGGGACTAAAACTCGTACAGATAAATAGCAAGCTTCCATTCGAAGTTCCGTCTCCAAATAAGGAGGATTGAATGGTACTCCCGCCAAGAGGAAAGGAAACGGTAGGATCTCCTATAAAAGAATATTTCGTAAAAGACCCATCGGATGGATTCACAGAAAAAAATCGAACGAAAGTCAGGTTGTTGTCTTCGTAAGTGTAGATCGATTTCTTACCGACGATTGGAAAACTAGGTGGTGTTATAAAACTATCACTAGAAGAAGGCTCGATTTGGAATGGAGACGCAGCGGAATAGGTCAAAGGACCGAAAGAACCGAAACCATAGCCTGCTTGTCTGGCAGGGATACTGAAAACATCAAAAGTGTTGAATGCAGACACAGCCATTGGAGCCAGGATAGAAAGACTGTTTATGCCTGTCCCGCTATCTGAATAGCCTGATCCTCCTGTAGAAGTTTTTTTGGAAACAATAGTCGTCCCTAAAACGACTCTAGAACCGGAAGCAAAAGATATGAAATTCTGCTGCTGGATTTCAATGGTCGTTCCAGCTGGCTTATTGCCAAATGAAAATTCAGCTAAGTTTTCAACCGCATAAAGAAACGGATCATTGGTCAAATACAAGGCGGGTCTCGTCGGAAAACTATTGTATGTTGCCTCATCACCAGAATACAATGCAGAGGCTAATGCATATCCCTGCACTAAGAATTCGGAAACTAAGGAGGCATTCAGAAAAAATCCATTCGTGACACCTGGAATTGCTCCAGACGATTGCAAAGTCGCACCTAATTTGTAAATTCGGTATGCGAAATTAACGGTGTTGCCAGATCCGCCATTGCTGCTTTCAGTGTATGCCAGATACTGACCATTAGGAGAAAGAGTTAAACTGAGAAGAATTATAAGACCGGGAAGAGCCGTGTCTGGCAAAATTAGCCTGTAGACTTTGTTGCTGTTCGAGTCTTGTATTCGAACACTGTTTGAAGAGCCACCGAATTCAAAGGCGGCATATCGGAATTTGATTGGTCCGCCAGAAAAGAAGGGTGGATGAATCACATCGACTTGTGGTGTGTTGGGTCGAGTAGGAACAGCGGAGACTTTTCCGGCGTCTCCAAATATCAGCATCACTTCTTGACCGGAAACCACTGGATAGAGAGGAGTAGCTGTGATTCCCACCCCATCTAGAAAAGTTAAACAGGTTCCATCGCTATTGAGAGTGACGACATTTGAGATTCGGTATTTCGAACCGATTCCCCGGCTCAGAAGTTCTCGCTTGATCACTTGCTTCAGTTGGTCTCTGAGCGTCATCTCTGAACCGCGACTTTCCTACCATCGTCGCTGGTCAACACGATGACCTGAGCACCCACAGTCAATACGATTGGAGTGCCTACCGTCCCGTAGACACTGCTCGTAGTCTGTACTGTCACGCTCCCATCTGTATTCAAAGCGGTCACTGTTCCCTCTTCAGGATGAGAACCTGGAGTTTGCTGATCGATTTCTTGGATGACTTGAGCGATCAAGCCTTTCAGTGCTACTCTTAATGGACTTCCTTCCACGGTTACACCTTAGAAACTATGAATTGACCCTGGTCCCGAGCTCCACAGACCTTGACTGAATTGGTAAGACTCTGCTACAATATTTAGAATCAGCCCAGATCTTCCAAACCGCAAACTGACTGATTGAATCCTGCCACAGTCGTCTGAAAATCTAATCGGAAACTGAGTGAATAGTCGGTCTCCCACTTCAGGCATGGCATTTCGATAAATGACGGAAATGTTGGTTCTCAGTCTTGGGGAATTGATCCGTTGGTAATTATTGAAATATCCATTCCAATAATTGGTGATTCCAGAACCAAGACTTCCGATATTAGAGTTAGGGTTGACCACCACTACGTTTTTGGGGATTCCAAAAGGATTGACTGGATCGCCTATGGGCCAGACGGTAGGATTGACTCTGGGAAAAGTCCAGATTTCCATAGTCACAGAATAGAAATTGGAAGCGGCAAGACCACTGCTACCTCCTGCTGGAATCAAGACGATAGCATTGGCCAGTTCCAGATATTGACCGCTGACCACATCACTTACGATGGTGTCATTAGCTTCAAACCCATAGATGCCTTCTTGTGTGCTTTGCGGATAGAATTGGAATTCGAGAGGCCCGCTGTGATTGGTCAAGCCAGTGATTGGAGAACCAATGAAGGTAGAAACATTGCCTGGAATATTGATCTGCTTGATGAGCCGGGTGAAATTGGTAATTCCTCTCATCTGTCCTGGATTGGAAGGCGATGGGAAAACTTTCCAATAGATGTTGCTGGTCGTGCTGGTTGGATTTGAGAGATCTGCTCCAGGAGTAGGCGTCCACTCTTCATAGCTTCCGTCGACCAGCCAGCCGTCTGGGATAGGAATGAAATTGGTACCACCTGTTCCTTGGTTGGCTCCTGCTTGTACTGTAAACTTCGGTTGCTTCTGTGCGTGCTGACTGTCGTATACAAAATCTCCTTCGTCATTCAATTGCACTGAAGTCAGAGCCGGATTCAGAATAGCGCTCACATCTAAACTGTAGTCGACGACTTGATTTATGGAAACGACATCGGCCCGTGGCACAGCAAAGACAGAAGCGCCACTTGGCAATTTCCCAGGAGACACTACATGGATTCCATCTTTTCGAACGATCACATCCCCCAACACATAGGTAGCGAGTTGCTGCACGCCTGACAAAGCAATCCCACGAAACGAGAAGTTCTTTATCGGAATGTCGATGGTTTCTAGACTCACTCCAGTGTTAGCTATGAAGCCTAACAATTCGGAAAGAAGTTTACTCGATCCTGGTTCCACACCGTAGAAATTTACGAAAGTGGCTTGTATCGGAACAATCAGACCTGAAACCGTGTCTACCAATCCACCGGAAGAAAGTCCGGTTCCGACGTTCTTCACCACTGCCAGTCTTCCGAAAGGCATTGACATAACGGTGTTTTCACCAGGTAGAGTCCGCAGAGTATCTTTCAACATGCTAATCGAAAAGCTACCGCCTGTCAAAGTGTAATTGAGCGTCAATTCAGTACAGACGCTTTCGTCGATGAATCCGAAACCTAGAGAGATCAGTGGCTCCAGCTTTATGATTTCAGAGTTGATATAAGGAATAGGAGGAGGACTAGCCACCGAATGCTCCGTTCATCAGATCTGATCTCTCTTGGAATATCATTTGTAATTCGTAGACATGTGGTTCTGTACCAGGAATGTACTTCGCTCTGAAACCAGAAGCGGATTGCGCAAACACCACACTGTAGTTTCTTCCCAGAGCCTGCAACGTGACGGGCGAGATACAAGAGTTCGCGGTATTGAATTGCTTGATCAATTGTTGTCTCAAAACGTAACTCAGATTGGCATTTCCCAACTGTTGCCCGAACAGTTCTAGCAGAGCATAGTTTCTTTGGTGTGTAATATTGATTTCCGACAGAGCCTGCATGCTAAATTCGTCGATCACACACGTGATTGTGAATTCTTGAATGAAGTACACCTTGACTTTGTTTCTGATGATATCGTCTTCAAAGTCAGTAGTCGTATCGACCGAGGTGTCTGTAGTGGTAACAGAGCCTTTGGTCACGTTCACAGTCTTGGTAACTGTCTGTCTGACAATTCCTGTAGTCGGATCGGGGAACGTTTTCGTTTCTTCGTTTGTGACCGTTGTGGTTAGCTGGCCGAACTCATCCGTCACATTTTCTGTAGTCGTTTGGACGCTATCACCAGTGACCGGGTTGGTGACTGTCTTCGTAACCTTGGTCGAACCATCTGGAAACGTTACCGTCTTGGTTGTATTGACCAGCAATCCGGTAAACTGCTGAGCCGTGTCTGTTGTGATAGTTCCGATATCTTTTCGAGTGCCAATTTCTTCGGTGTGAGTCTGGATTACTTTTCCAGTGGGATCTGTTTCGGTCTCATCCGTCATCTGATTGTAAATCAGATTGCCAAAGGTGTCTGTAGTCTTTCCATTCAAAGTCCCAGGAACGATCTGGACTTTTCTAGTAGTGGTAGTCAGACCTTCTTGATCTCCACCTGCCCACTCATTGTTGACGACGGTTCCGAAGAACTGGTAGTGGATAACTCCATCCAGAGTTCTGATTTGCAGAGGCTGGATGTTATCTTGGGTAGGAGGTTTGGTAAGCAGAGTTTTCGTCTCTTTGCTATTGATGATGCCATTGATAGTATCTGTTTCGATTTCCCTAGTCAGGCTCTGACCGCTGGCAGTCTTTTCTGTAATGATCGTACTGGTCCGGGTGGGAGTCCCACTATTTCGAATGGTGACTGTGGTAACCAAAGTGTCTTGCTGCTGAACGGTTTGAGTAGTTGTAGTAATGGTCGATCCGTTTGGAAGAGTGTGAGTGTTGACTTTGGTGTTGATTAGAATACCACTGCTGGCTTGATCGACACGACGGAGCCAGTTTCGAGTTCTCGTTTGAAAGCTGACCACTCCAGCAGTGAACGCAGTCACTAGAATACTGATGCCAGCAGAAGGTAGAGTGCTGCCAAAGATCGTAAAGCGAGATGTCGGTTTGTAAGAATTCAGCGCATCGTTCGAGGATAGCCAATCATCTACCAGCGTGAATCCCTGATTGGGCATCTGCCTGGAATCATTCGTAGACGCCGGATTGACGATCCAACCTGCCAAATTGATGAACGCCGCATCTGGGAAGGTTCCACATGGACCTTTGGTTATCTTCTGGACGATGGTACCAGATAGATTGATAAAGTTTCTGGTTGGATTGGCTATTGTTCCGGCCAACCGGACATAGTTTCTAGATCCGAGTTGGAGAGTTCCCTTGAGAATGATGTAGGGATTTCTGGAAACAACTTGAATCTGCCCAGCTAGATTCACAGAGTAGAAATTATTCTTCGAAGCGACGGTAGCTGCTAGATTGATAAACTGTCTGACAGGTTGCGCTACCGTCCCAATGAATTTGATGTAGCCTAGAGGATCGATCGCAAACTGGATCTTTCCAGACAGATTGACATAGTTTCTGTTGATAACAATAGATGTCAATCCAAATTTGGCAGGAGACGTCAAACTCTCAGGGAGATTGTAGTTCAATCGGACAGCACGAAGACCGTCAGTGCTGATGCGAGCAGGTAAGAACGTGGTTGCTATGTTAAGCAATCCAAACTTGGGTGGATTAACGACGTTGGGCTTTTCGTAGTTTAGAAAAACAGCCTTCTGTCCTAGCGTCGGTGTCCAGTTAGCAATGGTAGGAGGAACGGCAACAATCAATCCGAACTTAGACGGAGCAGTGAATATGTCTCCACTCTGGAATGTCAAAGGAAGACCAGGAGGAGTAACTAGAATTCTTTCGAAATTGGGAACAGTAGGCGGAGCTTTGAAACAAATCGCAAACGTGTCCGTCGTTGTAGACGAATCGGGATAGGTAAAGCCAGCAGTGATACTGGTCGACGGTCCGTTTGAAAAAATTCCGTATTCTGCTGCTGCTCTATTGAAAGACAGATCGGATTGCAACGGCCCTAGGGTGTAGCCTGACCCTGCTACAAAATCAGAATAACCACTATCTTGTCCACACAATGCTAAGATAAGTTCGTCACCTGCTGCTGTGTTGAAGGAAGGAGATGCGACAGGAGAAGATGTGTTCTGATGAGAATCAGTGTCTGTATCGAATGAAGGAGTCCCACTCGTTGGAAAGTCCCAGAAAGCAGCATTGGCAACTCCGCCATTGCTATTAAAGGTTGCTGTGACAGTGTTAGTTGCACTGGCATGTGTAGCAATGGTCCAAAACCATTGCATCCTACGACTACCACCAGTGCGAAGAGTTTGTGCAGTGTAGCTATTTCCTGCTGAATCAGAAACAGAAGCAGTGATGGTGAAACCACAGCAACCGACGACAATGAGATCGCCAAGCGCAGTATTGAAAGTCGTGTTGACACTAGTCCCAACAGTATCCTTGAACTTGACTTGTGGAGTTCCGAAAATACTCATGTGCTATTTCTTTCCAGGAATCAGAATCTCCGCAGAATATCTATACGCAACCAATGGCTTTGTAACGACTTCGATCAGGTCAGTCGAACAGTTTAGCCGGAGCTCTTTCAGAGTTTGCGATTCTAAATTGATTCCTCCTGCAATCTCTGCTTTGATCGTAGAAGGCGCACTACTGCTTCCCCCACCAACTAAGGTGACTGCTTCTATGACATAGTAGTAGCTATCCATATTCCATAACTCTCTGACTTGTCCTTTCGGAGAAGCCAACCACAGTTTTACGATCTTCTTGTCTTTAGGCAGGTCAGTCCAGTAGGTAAGAACAGAATTCTGAATGCTCCCATCTTCGAAGAAGGCTTTCCACATTCATTGCTCCTCAAGTATTTGTTACCCATATCATCGCAGCAGACAACACTCCAGATGTGGGTTTGGTGACTACGACACTGGCGGATGTTGAACCTGCATCGGCTGGACGGATAAAGTTTCCGGCACCTCCAGGAGTGATGTTAGTAAACACCGGAGCGCCGTCTGTTCCTCCAGCAGAGACGTCATTGAATTGGAAAGTCAAAGTGGGAGCAGCGCCAGAATAGGCATAGCGCACCGCCAAGACTCCGAAAGTGCTAGTGCTGGGAACAGCAGCGTCACTTGGGATTTCAAAGTCGAGATTCCATGTGACCGAACCTCCAGCGCCAGGAATTCCTGTAGACAGGTTGACAAAGTTGGTGGTTCCTTTCAATCGATTGGCAACGGCTCCGCCTGCTGTAGGAGAAGCAGGTTTCCAGTTGGAAGACGGAGCTCCTTGTGTGGTTGCTACTGCAGAAACGTAGGGAATGTTTCCATTGACTCCTGTCCCTGCAAACTGCTCTTTGACGGTGGTTAGGAATGTGGAATCATCCCACGACTCCAATGTTGGACTAGCCGACAAAGCACTGCTGAATGTGACTTTGAAAGGGTTGACTGCTGAACTATTGTTTCCAGCTTGAACTACGTTTGATGGAATTGAAATTTTAGTTCTCCTCTCTATTGTGAGACTTCTTGCAAAATTCTAGTCACTAAAGCGTCTCCACTCCCAGGATCAATTCCAACTTCTACTCTCAACTTTCGATCGTTGACTTGTTGCAAAGCGTTCTGCAAACTCTCTGCATTCGCAACGGCTGTACTGCTCAATGCGTCGATCAAGTCCTTGTTTCCCGCTCTGATTGCGTCTTGCAGAGCAGCCAGTTTAGCAATGATATCACTGCTGTTCAAACTGCCTACTCCAACTTGTGGGGTGGGAGATACTGGAGTTCCACCGGGAGCGACGGTCGTTGCTGGATTTTGTTGATTGGTAGCTGGAGTCGTTCCAGTGGGAAGAGAAGTGGTTCCTCCTCCAGGTCCCAGGCCAGGAGTGTAAGCCACTCCAAATTGAGAAGCTAACTTCTGTCCAGCCGTTTGCAGAGCGGTAGAAAATCCCTGCACGTAAGAAGTGGCGCTCAGCAGGACGTCTCGCACTCGAATGGCCACGTCGGTAAAGGAAGTGTCAAGACGTGGGATATCACTTCCTCTAGCCAATGTCGCTGTCGCCAATCCTTCTGCTGGAGACAACAAACTTCCAATGGTTGGAGAGGGACCGCCGGGAGCACGGACTTCAGCACCGCCAGAAGCCGCCTTCAACAGTTCTTGTGCGGCCTGTCCTACTTCATGCAGTCCTTCCGAAACACGACCGCCAGATTTCTGTTGACCTTCCACTTCCTTATAGATCTCTTGCGCTTGCTGAATAGCCAGATTTCTAGCTTCTTGCGTACCACCATGAGCAGCGATATCTCGAAACGTTCTGGCTTGCTGAAATTGCATGCGCTCTTGATCTCTAGCTGCCTGTGCGAAAGTCAATTGCTCTCCAGGAGCGCCGCCTTCTGTGGGAGTCTGACCAGTCGCTTTCATCATCTTAAGATAAGCGTCGGTAGTCTTCTGTGTGTAGTTCAAAGCGAATTCCAAACGCTGGTCGTATGCCTGCTTGTCGAGATCAGCAATCTGGCTTAGAATCTTCATTTCCTCTTCAGCGTTGCCTTTGACCAGTTCTAGCTTCTGCTTCTGGTATTCGATTTCACTTTGTATGGATACCACTCGAATCCTCTTCGTGAGCTCCATGACCTGGTCTGCCTGCTTGATGGCCAGATCACGAGCCTTGACAATTTCTCCCGCTGCTCCGAGTGCGTCTCCTTTGCCTAGAAGCTCTGCTGCTTTCTGCTTTCGGTAAGCAATCTCGTCATCTATTCCAGCAAAGCCCAACTGACGGGAAACCTTGATCGCGTCTTCTGCAAATTGTTTCCGTTTCTGATAGATTTCCGCTTCTAACTTGAGACGCTCGTCACCTACCACGCGCTCGTCTCCCAGTTTCTTTTGCAAGAGCTGGATTTCAGAAGAGAGGCTGAATTCTCCAAGAGATTTAAGCTGGAGCTCTTCGCGCTTGTACATATCCGCTGTTGCTTTGGAAACGAGTTCTACCGACTCGACCCGATTCTTCATCAGCTCTTTTTCTGCGATCAGTCTCTGATCTGCAGTTGCTGTCGGATCATTCACCCGTTTCTCTATCATCAGTCTCTGTTCTTCCAGTTTCAAAAGGCTTTCTGCCAATGCCAGCTTGACATTTCCGCCCAGACCAAGAGCAGCCGCTTTTTCCTCTAGAGATACGCGCTCTCTAACCGCCGCTACTAGTTTCCTCTCGTTCTGCTCGGTCATTTCCACTTCATGCTCATGCCGTTCTGCTTCCTCTGCTATCTTCTCCTGAGCGGTCATGTGCTTTCTGGTTTCTTCTTGAATCGATTTCATATTTGAGTAGATCGAAGCAGTTCCTTTGTCTACCAATCCTACTTTTTCAGCCCAGAACAAATAAGCGTAGGTTGCTTCCTCTACCATCTTGTTGATGTCTTGGAAAACGTGCACGAAGCTATCTAGTATAGGAACGACATCTTTCCCGTCTCTAACCGCTTGAATCCAAGCGGAAGTGTACTTGATGACATCGGTAAGAATGGGAAGAAGCTCTGTACCCATTGCGACTTGCAATCCACGAAATGTTTGTTCTAATTCAGCGGTCGCTTGTTTGTAAGCTAAAGCCGCTTCCGCCGCTTTCTCGACTGGACCTAGAGAAGCTTCTACACTGGCCTTCTGTCTGGCCCACTCTTCGTTGCTCAATTTTAGCATGGGAATAAGTTGACCACCCATGCGAGCGCCTAAGAGAGAGGTAGCAATCTGCAACCGATCACTATCTGTAGCAGCGGAAGCTACTTTCTGCCTGACCAGATCCAACACCTGAGTCATACTCAATAATTGACCGTTGGTGTCTCTGAGACCACCTAGAACCTTTCCTAATTTCGTTGCAAATGGATCGAGGGAATTCTGTGTCTGATGGACTTGCTGTGACAACATCTGCATAGAGCGAGCAGCGATTCCTGAATGGACACCAAAGCGTTCCATGACACCAACCAGAGTGGCCGCTTCACGAGAAGTCATACCCATCCGGTTGGACAGGTGCTCCATCTCCAATCCCCATTCAGCAGTGGTCTTGATTGCCTTTTCCAAAGCAATGAGAACCGTGCCTCCTATAGCTGCTGCAATACCGACTGCCATGATACCGAAGTGGTTCTGTATTCTCTTTGCGCCTTCTTCAGCCAGTCGCTCGGCTTTCTGCAGTCCAGTCTCTAGACCCTTCAGGTCTACGCTGGTCCCCATTATCGCTTCGAGCAAGCTGACTACTCCCATTAGTGCTTACGCGCCTTTCCTTTGGCTATCTCTTTGCGTTGCTGTTCTGCAAACTCTGGGTCATCCCAATATCTTCTAGCACTTCCGTCATCTGCTGCTTTGAATTGCTCGTCTATCGCTTTGAAGTCTTCTGTCGACTGGTGAATTTGGAATCCCAATTGCGCTACAGATTTGTCATAAGGAGCAACTTGACCTTTCACTCCAGGTTCTGTAGAACCGATATGGCTTTCCGTTTGTCTTGCTATGAAATCTCGTACCACTTCTACTGTTGAAGGATACACTGGCTTCTCCTTCCCAGATGACGTTTTGACCTCAAAAGGTTTTGTTACTACTGGACTAGCGCCGTTGGTTTTTCCGTTGTATTCCCAAGACCCTGTTTTTCTAAAATGGTTTGCTCTAGCATATCGGTTGATTTGCGGGAGCGTGAGCCTTCCGATTCGGTCAGGGTCGAATCCGTACTCTGCTGCAAAGAATTCAAATACGGAATCCCAAAGGTGAGAGAGGCTGCTTCCATCAGTCTCTTCACTACCGGAAGGCTCTGCAAATTTTTTATTATATCTGGAATCTCGTTCAACTCCACAAATGTCTTCACTAGTGCATTGGCCGTAGGAATATCCAAGTAGTCGTCAAAGAACTGTTTCGACAAGCCTTCATTCAAAGGTTTCTTTGTATCTGGATTCTTTGGGTAGGAAAGCACATCACACACCAATTGAGACATGTCCACTTTTCCCAAAACTCTGGTAATCAGAATGAGCGGATTGGGAATCTTTCCAGGCTCTGCTGTCTTGATGGTATCGCCAATCACTTCGTTTGCGTTCTCCTCCAGCCAATCGATCACCTTGACCAAACGTGAAACGGGGAGAGGAAACATAATCAGCTCTCTCCCGGCCACGTTGACTTTCTTTCCTTTGCTAAGCCAGACATCTAAACTGCTTGTCACACTTCCTCCTTATGCAGTCAATGGAGCGATGAATACGTCGAACTGACCCAACTGCTGTCCAGTTTGCTTTGTGATGTCATGTCTAAATTCAAAAACCGCATCGTAGATAGTTTCTCTCTGTTCTGGGAAAGGCAGCCGGAGTTCCAACGGTGGATAGACAGCCCATCCGATGACTGCGACATATCCACCTTCTGGTGTAGGATGCACGAATCGGAAATTGGAGAACGGCATTCTGGAAGAACCGCCGAATTGCTGGCTGAACAGAGTTCCACCGCCAGACGGCGTTCCAAAGATGATCGATTGACCGCTGGAGAAGTTTCGGAAGTACAAAGACATATCCTGTGCTCCGACTTCTAGCAGAGGCACAGTCACGTTTACTCTTTCTTCCAGTGTGAATCGACGGAGCAGGATCAATGGATTTCCGCCAACCACGTCGTACGGACGGAGAGAATAGTTAAAGGAAGCATCTCCTTTGATCTGGCCTAGATTCATGAATGGGTTCCCATAATAAACCTGGCCATTTCCAAGTAAGATGTTACGAGAGTCTTGCAGTTGAAGAAGACCGCTTGCTTGTCCAATATAGTTGCCCATTCGTCATTTCTCCTTAATCAATACCAGCCGCTACTGCAGATTGCTTCTGTTTTGTAGATGTTCGCAATCCGATAAACTTTGTTGGTAGGATCGAACATGATCGGACTTCTCTCAGATTCGTAACACCTTTTGATTCTGACGAAGCCGCTTCCTGCTACTCCACCGTTCCCAGACCAGTTGATGTTCTGCAGCGACCTGTTCACGTATTCGTAGATGATACTGACTGTCCTACGGCCATCTACGTTGGGAGCGGAATCTCCTCCCATCCAAATATCAATGCTGAGACTTAGGTGCCGCCACACATTGACGATTCCCTCTTGAGGTCCTTCACAATGAACAGCGATCATCGGTGTGGCAGCGTTGGCTCCGTAGTCTGCATATTCTCCCACAACGATGTTGGGGACTTGGGACTGGCCAGCCATGACCAGTGTATCAGTGGTCCTAGGGAAGATCGACTGGATGTCCTGTGGGAGCGCAGGGAACATTTTGTTCCGGAGTTGCTGGACCGCCAAGCGTGAAACCAATTCACTCATCGAGTTTCTCTATCGGCTTGCAGAAGTGCATCGCCCCAATCTTAGCTGTCTCTGTGACTGGACCCCATGCCATCGGAGGAGAAGTCAAAGGGACACTGTAGTAATAGGTCGCTCCCTGTGTGATGTCTGAAGCAACTGGAGCGGTTAGGACTGCCCCTGCTGCTGTAAGAGATTCTATCCAAGAAGGGTCGCTTTCGTGTGGCCACCGAATTAGGTTGGGATCTCCAGGTGCAGACATGCTAGAAAATTGCCATTTGTGAGTAATGACTTCGACTATGTTGTGACCCCACCATCCTGGGTGATTGGCTCTGTTCTGCACTACTCGTCCCACACCAACCTTGGCGTCATAGCTCTGATTGCTTGCTTCTCTCCAGATATCGAGCGCCAGCAAAATAGTCGAGTAATCGGTCATGACTATAGTTACCTATCCAATCTGTGTTGCAGATGCGCTGCCCACAACCATCCTGAAATTCAGCTTCTTAAGTCTTTCCGTAATAGGTTCCCAGTACTTGTCCTTGATGTCTTCGTAGGACTTTTCGTGAAACCGTCGTGGCCTCATTCTGGAAGTCCCATAGATCAGATACGGAGCGTAGGGAGAATTCGTGGTAATGTAGACCGTAAACTTTCTGGAGGTCGTCTCTTCAGGGGGTTTCGACTTGATGCTCTTTCGGAGCTCTCCACTCTGCTCGTGAATCATCCGATCGTCATGGATGGAATCTTCCGGTTTGTCTACGCTGTAAGGATGTCCCAGTTCTCTGAGTTCTTGGAGCGTGTGATCGTCCAGGCTCAGGTTCTTGTCTACCTGCTTGGTATAGTTGACCGCGATTTCAGAGAGTCCTTCCAGCATTGCTTTCTTGACCAGATTGCTTAC
>WNGO01000306.1_pt1 | contig 55392 bp, 54 predicted proteins | sample 5400511 | NCBI WGS metagenome assembly WNGO01 (sample SAMN13153380, study PRJNA577476) | soil metagenome | isolation source: 20 cm soil or saprolite under Garry oak tree replicate 2 | place: USA:California | collected 2016-06-15 | reverse complement strand
TCCCGGCTGTCGTTCGGTCCCGACGACGCCACGTTCATCGACACCGACGCGACGCTGCTGTTCGATGCGGAAGGCGACGACGTGCGCGCGGTGCTCGAGTTCGCCAACATCCAGCTGCTCGAGATGCGCTTCCTGGACCAGCAGCTCGACGACGTGCTGGAGCGGGCGTACGAGCTGCTGCAGCCGCCCCCCACGCGGATCGGCGCCCCCGGCCGCGACGGCCCGGACCTGCGGCGGCTCGCCCGGCTGCAACTGGACGGCGCGATCCTGTTCGAGCAGGTGACGAACGCGCTGAAGCTCGTCGGCGATCAGTACCTGGCGCGGGTGTACTCGCTCGCGTCCCGGCGCTTCCACCTCGGCGAATGGGACGCGAGCATCACCCGCAAACTGCAGACGATCGACAGTATCTACGCCAAGATGGCGGACCGGACGGCGAGCCGGCGAATGGAGATCCTCGAGTGGATCATCATCGTGCTGATCGCCGTGTCGATCATTTTATCGCTCGTCCCGGTGCTGCCCCGGCATTGAGCGGGTCCGTTCAGTCGCCGCGCAGTAACTCAAACCTTTGTCAAGAACGCCCGTTGCGTCGGCGGATCTGCTCCATGTTATCCCTTGTGCCGGGTCACCTTCCACTGGCCCGTCTGGGCTATGCCCGAGCCTGCGCCGCGCGTGCTGTACGTGCCCTCGATAGTATCGCCGGCCAGCTGCCCTTCGAATGTGGTGGCCAGCGGCGCGCCGCTCTCGGGGTCAGCGTAGGGCGCCAGCCTGCCCGTCACACGGCCGCCGGCCACTCGCACGAAGTTGATCGTCAACACCGCCGCGCGCGGCTGCGTCCCCGGGGCGCCGGCGGATCCCGGCCGGTCCCACGCCTGGAGCGGGCGCCCCCAGCCGCGGGGAATCATGATCACGTCGCCGAAGGCGCTGTCGGTGCCGGCCGACAGTGTGAAGGAGATGCTGCCGCTCCGGCTCGTGGCAGCGCTCGAATACGACCCCTCCCATTGGCCGGCGAGCGCGGCCATGTCCCGGGCGGTCCCCGCCATGAGCACCGGTGGCTGATGAACGGCGGAGCAAGCCGTGAGCAGGGCGGCGAACGCCGCGTCGAAGGCTCTCGTTCGTGAACTCATCGGATACTCCAAGGGTGCGGGGTGGTCGAGGAAGACATGAGCAGGGGCGTACCTGATGCGTAAGACGTGCTAACGTCTCAGTTGGTTGCGGCGGTGATCCTCAACGCGCTGCGGGTGAGGTGAGTCCGGCGGGTTTCACCACAGATCCATGAGTGGGCAGCGGAAGCCGGGCAGCACGTCCTCGCCGTCCAGGGTGTCGTGCGCGCCGAGCAGCGCTTCGCTCCCGTCGGCCCGGTAGACCCTGCCGGTCCGCTTCTCCGAGTCGACCACCCAGACCAGCCGGACTCCGGCCTGCAACCACTGGGCGATCTTCTCGAGCGTGTCCGCGGGATGATCGTCGTGGGCCAGGACCTCCACCGCGAGGTCGGGCGCCCAACCGGGATAGCCGCGTGGCTCGACTTCCGGCACGCGGTGCTGCGCGATGAACGCGACGTCCGGCGCCCGCACCGTGTCCGGATCCGACTCGATCCTGAAGCCCGTCTCAGCCGCGTAAACCCGCCCCAGGTGAAGGGCCTCGACGTGGGCCGTGATCCGGTACGCGATGCGAGCGGCGACGGCGCCGTGCCGCGCGCCACCGGGATCCCGGACGACGAGCCGGCCGCGAATCAGTTCGGTGCGCTTGTCGGGCAGGTTCAGCCGCAGCAGCTCCTCTGCGGTCAGCAGGGCGGTTTCACCCATGCCCGCAACATAGTCTCGGCGCGCTCGCATGGCGACGGCGCCTCGCGGATGGCCTTGAAGTCACGCGGGGAATAGTTCACCACGTGTGTGAACCCCGGAAGCGCTGCTCCCTTCGTTCAGTTCGGAATGCAACGGACGGCTGGACAGGTGAAGAGTACGCGGACCGGGTGCGCAGGGCTGACGGACCGGCCGCCGTCTCACCCGGGTCAGCATCGCCCGATGACCCCCCGTATACACCAGCATGAGCGCGCTGCCCGACCCGGACCGACCTGGCCAGGCAAGGGTGGACGAGCCCGCGCTCGTCGCGCGCGCGCTCGCCGGCGATCGGGAGGCGCTCGGCATGCTGGTGGAAACGTATGCGGGGTCAGTGCGCCGCATCACGCGCGCCATCCTGGGAAATGTGGATGACGCCGAAGACGCGGCGCAGGACGGGCTGCTGGCGGCGCTGGTGAAGCTGGACCGCTACGACCCCACTCGCCCGTTCGGCCCATGGCTCTTGCGGATCGCGGCCAACGCGGCGATCGACCGTCGCCGCCGGCGCACGGTTCGACAGGCTCGGGTGTTGGGGGACGACCTCGCGGGGGGCGGCCCGCTGCCCGACGCCGAAACCGAGCGCCTCGCGCTCGGCGACCGGCTCCGGGCGGCGCTGGACGAGCTGCCGGAGCATTACCGGGCGGCGGTCGTGCTGTTCGACGTCGAGGGCTACTCACATGCGGAGATCGCGGAGATCCTGGGGTTGCCGCCGGGCACCGTGCGATCGGCCGTGTTTCACGCCCGCCGCAAGCTGCGGGCGCTGTTGGACGACTTGAAGGAGGACCGGTGAGACAAGAGCCCCTGTGGTCTCCGGACCACGCTGACCCCGCGCTCGGCGAAGCGCTGCGGGCGGCGCTCACCCCGCGCGACGACACGGCGGAGTTCGTGACGCATGTGCTCGCGCGCGCCGAGGCGGCAGGCGTGGGGACGTGGCGCGCGGTGCTGGGGCGCTGGAGCCGCCTGGCGATCGCGGCGGCGGTCGTGCTGACGTTCGTGGCGGGATATCTCGTGGGCCGAGGACGCGACGTCGCGACCTCGTTCGACGCCGTCTGGGTGACCTCCGCCACGGGGAGTGAGGCGGCCGCCGAGCTGCTCGCCACGCACCGCGCGCCCGACCCGAGCGCGCTGTTCGCCGCCATGTTTGCGAACTGAGGTGGATGCCATGCTGTCGCAATCCCGATTCTGGGCCGTCGTCGCGCTCGTCGCGACGTTCGCGGCGGGCGGCTTGTTCGGATGGGTGGTCGGCACGCGGGTCCACGGTCGGCCGCCCGGCTGGGGAGCTCGCGTGGGAGGCCCGCCGGGACCCGACCGCATGATCGGCTTCCTGGACCACGAGCTCGACCTCACCCCCGCGCAGCGCGACTCGGTGCGGTCGATCCTCGAGCGCCACCGCGCCGAACTGGAGAGCATCTGGCGCGCGGCCCATCCGCAATTCGACTCGGTGCGGTCCAAAATGAGCGCGGAGATCAGCGCGCAGCTCACGCCGGAGCAACAGAAGCGCTACGCCGAGCTGGAGCGGCGACTCGAAGGCCCCCCACGATTCGGCCGCCGGGTGCCGTGGGGAGGACCGAGACCACGACCTTGAAAGGGGAGGTGCTCCTCCAGAGGGAGCCTACACCTGAATCAAAGGAGGTGGTGCGCGACGGGCGATGCGGAACGGGCTCTTTGACGGAAGGGCCCGTTCTGCTTTCAGCGTGCGGGTGCGTCGGCGCTCAGCCCACCACCACCGGCTCGCGCTCCAGCCGAACGCCGAAGCGCTCGTACACCGCCCGCTCAATGGATTGGGCGAGCGCCAGGAGCTCGGCCGTGGTGCCGCCGTGATTCACCAGGGCGAGGGCGTGGCGGGTCGAGATCCCGACACCGCCGGACCGGTATCCCTTCGCGAATCCGGCGTGCTCGATGAGCCACGCGGCGGGAACCTTCACGCGGCCGTCGGCGGGGAACGTCGGAATGCCGTCGACTTGGCCGGCGGCCTGCCGCCGTCGGGCGAGCTCGTCGAACGCCTCGGCGGAGAGTACCGGGTTCACGAAGAACGAGCCGACCGACCGCGCGTTCGGGTCGGCGGGATCGAGCACCATCGACTTGCGACGCCGTAATTCCAGAACGGTGTCCCGCACCACGCGCACCGCTGCGCCGGGCTCCAGCTGCTCGAGCGCGCCGTGCCGGGCGACCGCCTGTGCCAGCTCCGCGTAGCGGACCTGCGGGAGCGTGTCGCGGCGCAGGCGCAACGTGACGTCGAGGACGACGTAGCGATCGCGGTCGCGCCCCTTGAAGCGGCTGCCGCGGTACACGAATTCGCATTGGTCACGTGTGAACCGGACCTCGGCCAGGCTGTCGCGCTCGAGGCATCGAACCGACACGAGAGTGTCCGCGATCTCCTGGCCGTACGCGCCGACGTTCTGGATCGGGGTCGCGCCCACCGTGCCGGGAATTCCCGACAGGCACTCGATCCCGACCCATCCCCGCTCGACCGCCTGGCGCACCAGCGCGTCCCACTCGACCCCGGCCCCGGCGACGACCTCCACACCGTCTACGGCGTCGTGGAGCGTGACGCCGCCGATGGCGACCTTGAGAACGACGCCCGGGAATCCGGCGTCGGCGACCACGAGGTTCGAGCCCCCACCGATGATCTGCACGCGCAGTCTGCGCTCGCGCGCGGCCGTGAGCGCCTCGCGCAGCTCCGCTTCGGTCGTGCATGCGTGGAAATAGCGGGCCGGCCCACCCAACCCAAGGGTGGTGTAGGGTGCGAGGGGCACGCGTTCGCGCAGCTGAAGGGTCATGACTCGCTCAGAACATGAACCCGGCGCGCAAATAGAGCGCGGTGCGCTCGGGACTCCGTGCCGCGGCGACAGTAATGGTGTTGGCCCGGCGGTGGTGCCAGGCAAACCACACCCCGCCTCCCGCGGCGCCGTGCCAGCGATTGGACGACTCGCCTGAGACCCAGACTCGGCCGCCGTCGGCGAGCCCGAATACGCCCACGTCCCCGGCGGAGAGGCGCCCGACTGCCACCCGCAGCTCGGCGTTTCCATAGGCGCCGGAGCGTCCGGCGAACCGCTGCTCGGCATAGCCGCGGACGGTCGAGCCTCCCCCCACGTAGACCGCGTCGTTCAAGGGCGCGACGCCGCGCACGCTCGCGCCCCCCGCCCGCAGCGCCAGCGTCGCCGTCGCGGCGTCGCCCAGCGACAGATAGGTGGACGCCTCCGCCGACACGATCCCGAACGATTCGACCACATCCCAGGCAGCCGGATACCCCTGCCCGGCCAGCCGCAAGTACGCGCCGCCGGCCGGTGCGGCGGGCGCGTCGCGCGTGTCGAACTCCAGCACCAGCCGGAGCCCGACCTCGCCGAAGTCTCCGCCGCCGTAGTACGGTCCCGTCCGCCCGAGCAACGTCCCCGCGTCCGGCCGCGTACGCGTGTAACGGGCCAGCGGCCCCAGGGTGAGGCGGACGCGCGGTGTCAGCGGCACCGATACCGTGGGCGCGAGCCAGAACTGCTGCTGCCCCACGCGGTATACGCTGTCGGGCTGCGACGCGTCACTCGTGTTGCCGAAGCCGTAGAACCGGATGAGCTCGAGCCCCGACGCCAGCGCCTCCACGGAGAGGATCGCCGGTGCGAGCGGTCGGCGGAATTCACCGTCGGCCCGGGCGCGAAACCGCTCGGCGCCGGTGGCGTACTCGGCGGTCACGATCAGTCGCGTGCTGGCGGGGAGCGCCCGAAACCCATAGCGGGTATGGGCGAGCCCGGCGCCGAGCTGGAGGCCAATGTCCGGGGCGTAGCTCACCCCAAAGAGGGGCACCGTGCGTGGACTCCAGACGTCCGCTTGGCCCGTGGCCCGTGCCGGGCGGCCAAGCGCCGCGGCTCCCACGGCCACTATTGCGACGAAAGCTGTCCTGAAGCGGTCCATCGTGAGGAACATCCTCCCCCCGCGCTGTCAGAGCAACCCTCTGCTTTACACATCAACATAATTTGATATATTACTGGAGCCACATGGCCACAACCACCGTTCCCGACATCGGCCGGGCCGCCCGCTGGTTCCACGCGCTCTCGGACGAGACCCGGCTCGAGATCGTGCGGCTGCTCTCCCACGGCGAGCGCTGTGTGTGCGAGCTGCAGAGCGTGCTCGACGCCGCGCAATCGCGTCTGTCCTTCCACTTGAAGACCCTGAAGGACGCCGGGCTCGTGAGCGACCGGCGGGAAGGGCGCTGGGTCTATTACGCGTTGAATCGCGAGGCGCTCGACGAGATCGCCGAGTTCGCGTCCGAGGTAAAGCCGGGCAAACACGCCGGGAGCTGCGCCCGCGCGTGCTGCGCCTAGAGAGGGCTCATCAGATGAAGGACGAGCAAGTCAAAGAGAGCGTGAAACAGAAGTACGGGCAGGCGGCGCTGCGCGTGCTCGGCGGCGAGCGCGGCGACTGCGGCTGCGCCTCCGATCCCGTCAGTGGGAACCTGTACGACGCGGCCGAGACCGCCGCCCTCCCGGAAGGGGCGGTACGCGCGTCGCTCGGGTGCGGCAACCCGACTGCGTTGGCCGAGCTGCACGCCGGCGAAGTGGTGCTCGACTTGGGCTCGGGCGGGGGGATCGACGTCCTCTTGTCCGCCCAGCGCGTGGGGCCGACGGGCAAGGCCTACGGGCTCGATATGACCGACGAGATGCTCGCCCTGGCGCGCGAGAATCAGCGCAAGGCCGGTGTCGCAAACGTGGAGTTCCTGAAGGGGGAGATCGAGCGCATCCCGTTGCCGGACGCGTCGGTGGACGTAGTCATCTCGAACTGCGTCATCAACCTCTCGGCGGACAAGCGCCGCGTGCTCGCCGAGGCGTTTCGCGTGCTCAAGCCGGGCGGCCGGTTCGCCGTTTCGGACGTGGTGGTGCGCGGAGCGCTTCCCGCCGCCGTGCGGCGCGACATGGAGCTGTGGGTGGGGTGCGTGGCCGGCGCTTTGGAAGAGGTCGAATACCGGCGCCTGCTGGCGGAGGTCGGGTTCGAGGGGATCGGCGTCGAGCCGACCCGGATCTACGAGTTCGACGACGCGCGTGCCGTCGGGGGTGAGCTGATCAGTGCATTCGTGCGGGCTCACAAACCGCTCTGATAGCGGATGTTTCGCATCCTGTTCCTGTGCACCGGCAACTCCGCCCGCAGCCAGATGGCGGAAGCGCTCCTCAACTGGAAGGGGAAGGATCGGTTCGAGGCGTACAGCGCCGGGTCCCGGCCCGCGGCGCAAGTGAACCCGTTGGCGATCGCTACGCTGCGCGAGCACGGCATCCCCTGGGCCGGCCACGCGCCGCGCGGCATCGACGGCCTCGAGCACGAGCCGTGGGACTTCGTGGTGACGGTGTGCGATCGCGCCAAGGAAGCGTGCCCGATCTTCCCCGGCCAGCCGATCCTGGCGCACTGGGGCATGCCGGACCCCGCGGAGGTCGACGGCGATGGAGTCACTAAGCGGGCGGCGTTCCGGGACGCGTTCGTGTTGCTGAGCCGGCGGATCGATCTGCTCCTGGCGCTGTCGCTCGAGAAGCTCGAGCGGCTCGCGCTCGAATCCCGGGTGCGGGCCATTGGTAACGCTGGAAGCTAGGCTGCGAATTCTAGCGAAAAAAATGCTGCGACGCTGCAACAGTTGAAAAGTCATGACGCTCGGGCGACAGTTAATTGAGCGACACAACGGGGTCAGCCCGGCATGTTGCAGCCCACCAACTTCTCCGTCTTGATGGTCGACGACACCACGGCCATTCGTGAAGCCATTGCGCGCTCCCTGGCGCGGCGCGGATGCCGAGTCACCACCGCGACCAACGGTGTCGAAGCCTTGGAGATTCTCCGGAAGCAATCGTTCGACGTGATCATCACCGACCTCAACATGCCGGATCGCGGGGGCCTGTGGCTGTGGCGGCAAGCGCTCGTGCTACGACCCGAACTGCGCGGCCGGTTTGTACTCGTCGCATCCGAGCCGCTACCGGAGCCACGCAGCTTGGCGTTGTTCCTCGAAACCGAGCGCTTCGTGCTGAAGCCCATTGCGCTGGAGATGCTGTGGCATCACGTCGAGGACGTCTTCACGCGTGCCGCCACGACCGAAACGGGGGCGCGCGCCGAGCCGCGCGCGAGTGGGCCTCGGAGAGCTGAATCCGCACAATAGCGTCCTTCTAGGACGTCGTCTGGCGCAGCTGCCGCAGCACGTACTCGAGAATCCCGCCGTGCCGGTAGTACAGTAGCTCCTGCGGCGTGTCGATCCGCACCATCGCGCGAAACTCGACCCGCGTGCTATCAGCACGGGCTGCCTTGACCGTCAGCTCCTTGCCGCGCGGGAAGCCCTCGGCCAGTATGCCCGCAAGGCCGGTCACGTCGAAGGTCTCCTTCCCCGTGAGCCCCAGCGTGGCTGGCGTCTGCTCGGGGAGGAACTGCAGCGGCAGAATCCCCATACCCACCAGGTTCGAGCGGTGAATCCGCTCGTAGCTCTGCGCGATCACGGCGCGCACGCCCAGTAGCCGGGGACCCTTCGCTGCCCAGTCGCGCGACGAGCCGGCGCCGTACTCCTTCCCGGCGATCACGATGAGCGGGACGCCCTCGGCCTGGTACTTGACCGAGGCGTCGTAGATCGTCATCTGCTCGCCGTCCGGAAGGTGCAGCGTTACCGGTCCCTCGGTGCCGGGGGCGAGCAGGTTCTTGAGGCGCACGTTGGCGAAGGTGCCGCGCACCATCACCTCGTGATTGCCGCGGCGCGAGCCGTACGAGTTGAAGTCCTTGGGTAGGACGCCATGCTCCACCAGATACTCTCCGGCCGGGCTCGTCTTGCGGATCGAGCCGGCGGGTGAGATGTGGTCCGTGGTGATGCTGTCCCCCAGGAGGCACAGTACGCGCGCCCGGTGGATGTCCTGGATCGGCCCCGGTGTCGCCGGCATACCGTCGAAATACGGAGCCCGGCGGATGTAGGTCGAGTCGGGTTCCCAGACGAAGCGGTCGCCCGCGGGCACGGGCAGGCCATTCCAGCGAGCGTCCCCCTGGAAGACCTCGCCGTACTGCTTGTGGAACATCGCCGACTTGATCGACGTGCGGATGACGTCGTCCACTTCCTTGGCGGACGGCCAGATGTCCTTGAGATAGACGGGCTTGCCGTCCTTCCCCTGGCCGAGCGGCTCCTTTTGCAGGTCGAGATCGATCCGGCCCGCGAGCGCGTAGGCGACGACGAGCGGCGGCGAGGCGAGATAGTTGGCGCGCACCTCCTGCTGGATGCGCCCCTCGAAGTTGCGGTTCCCCGACAGCACGGCGCACACCACCAGCTCGCCCTCGGCGACCGCGGCCGAGACGGGCTCGGGGAGCGGCCCCGAGTTACCGATACACGTGGTGCAGCCGTAGCCCACGAGATGGAACCGCAGCTGCTCGAGGTACGGCATCAGGCCGGCCTGGGCCAGGTAGTCGGTGACGACCTTCGAGCCCGGGGCGAGGCTCGTCTTCACCCACGGTTGCGACTGGAGACCCCGCTCGACGGCCTTCTTGGCAACGAGGCCCGCCGCGATCATCACCGACGGGTTGGACGTGTTGGTGCAGCTGGTGATCGCGGCGATGACGACCGAGCCGTGCCGCAGCTTGCAGTCGACCCCGTCGAGCTTCAGGCCCACGTGCGTCGGTCGCGGCGGAGCGGCGACGGCGGTCCCTCCTCCGAACGGCTGCCCTCCTTCGGCCTCCCAGTGGTTCCGCACATCGACGGGCGGCGCGATGGGCGAGGTGGGTTTCACTAGCGTCGGGAGCGCGTCGAGAAACGCCCGCCCCACCGCGCGCAATGCCACCCGGTCTTGCGGGCGGCGCGGGCCCGCGAGACTCGGCTCCACCGTAGTGAGGTCGAGGGACAGCGTATCAGAGTACACCGGTTCCGGGGCGTCGGGGGAATGGAACAGCCCCTGCGCCTTCATATACGCCTCTACGAGCGCGACCTGCTCCGCCGTGCGTCCGGTGAACTCGAGGTAGCGCAGGGTTTCCTGGTCCACGGGGAAAATCCCCACCGTGGCGCCGTATTCGGGAGCCATGTTGCCGATGGTGGCGCGGTCGGCGAGCGGCAGCGTCGCGATGCCCGGACCGTAGAACTCCACGAACTTGCCCACGACGCCCTTCTTGCGCAGCAGCTCGGTCACGGTGAGCACCAGGTCGGTTGCGGTCGCGCCCTCGGCGAGTTTCCCAATGAGCCGGAACCCTACGACCTGGGGGATGAGCATCGAGACCGGCTGGCCGAGCATCGCCGCTTCGGCCTCGATGCCGCCCACGCCCCAGCCGAGCACGCCCAGGCCGTTGATCATCGTAGTATGCGAGTCGGTGCCGACCAGCGTGTCAGGATACGCCTGCGGCTTACGGCTGGCGTCTGTGAACACGACCCGTGCGAGATACTCGAGGTTCACCTGGTGCACGATGCCCGTGTCCGGCGGCACCACGCGGAACCCCTCGAACGTCTGCTGCGCCCAGCGCAGCAGGGCATAGCGCTCCCGGTTGCGCTGGAACTCGAGGTCGGCGTTCACCTGAAACGCGGCCGGCGTCCCGAACTCGTCCACGATCACCGAATGATCGATCACCAACTCGGCGGGCAAGAGGGGGTTCACTTTCTTCGGGTCGCCGCCCATCGCCTGCATCGCGTCGCGCATCGCCGCGAGGTCGACCACGGCGGGTACACCCGTGAAGTCCTGCATCAGCACGCGCGCCGGCATGAAGGCGATCTCGTCGTCCGGGACCTTCGTCGGATTCCAGCGCGCCAGCCGCTCGATTTCCTCGCCTCGCACCGTGCGCCCGTCCTCGCGGCGCAGCAGGTTCTCGAGCAGGATCTTGAGGGAATAGGGGAGGCGACCGACCGCGAAGCCGCGCTGTTCGAGCGCGTCCAGCCGAAAGATCTCGAAACTGCGGCCGCCCACGGCGAGCCGGGCCCGCGTGCCGAAACTGTTCGACGTCGTCATTCCACCGCCTTCACGTCCACGACGAAGTACTCGGTTTCTCCGAAGCACGTCGTCGGGATGCCCATGTGCTGTTCGTATGTGAGCTTGACGCGTTTGCCCATCGACTCGTTGATCCGCGCCGCGACTGCATCGTCCCGCACGGTGAAGTAGAACTTCTCCGACATGGTCCCCGGGATCGAGACGATGGCGAGCTCTCCTTCCCACGTTTTACAGATCCAGCCCTTCTTAGAGAATTTCTGAATGTATCCCGCGCGCTCCCCCTTGGAGTAGCTCCACGTCAGCGCGCTCCACGTGTAGAGGGCGAACAGCACGATCGGCACGAGCACGACGGCGGCCATGACGAGCTTGGTCTTGCGCGTCAACGTGAACTTCACGCCGGGGAATCTACCGGGAAACAGTCCCACTCAGTAATCTGCCTCGTATTGCTCCGTTTTGTATGGCACGAACCCGCGCTTCTCGTAGTTCGGCAGCGCGTGGGGGTGGTCGAGCGTGCAGGTATGGAGCCACACGCGCGCCGGTCCGAGTGCCCAGGCGTCACGCACGGCGCACGAGAGCAGGTGCTTGCCGAGGCCGACGCCGATCGCGTCCGGCGCAAGCCCGAAGTAGGCGATCTCCACCGAGTCGTCCTCCGGGCCTCGCAGCTCGTACCACCCCGCCAGCGCGCCGCGGCGCCGCGCCACGTACAGCGTGATCTCGGGTTGCGCCAGGTGCGCCCGGATCTCCGCATCGGTCCAGTCCCAGCGGTCACGCCAGTGGTACGCCTCGCCCACGGTGCGGTAGCAGTGACGGTACAGCTCGGGCGTCGGCCGTTCAACCCGCTCGAGCAGGACGTCTGGGAAGTCACCGAAGGCCGCCTGGAACTGGCCGGGTCGTGTGAGCTCGAGATATGTACGAGTGGCTTTCATAGCGGTAATTTTACGCATGACCTTCAATCGAATGGGGACCGTCCCCCTGCCGCTGGCCCTGCACCTGGCGAGCTACACCGTGCTCGGACTGTTTTGTTTCTTCGCGGGCGCCTTGAATCTCATCGATCCGGGCAAGATCCCGCACGGCATCATGTTCCTGCTGGTGTGCGGGTTCAGCTGGGGCTACGTGTTCGGGATCCTGATGGCGCGGAAAGAAGTGGTCATGCTGGGATTCCTCGCGAGCGCCGCCTGGCTCGTCGCCGCGCTCGCGGGCGCGGCCCGCTTCGGCTTCGATTGGCGACTCACCGCCCTGCTCGTGGGGCTGGGCGCGTACGGGTTGGTGACGCTGGCGATTTACCGCAATCGCATCCTCGAGCACTGACGGCGCGACTCAGCCGATCGACGCGGTCGCCACGTTTTCCGGTGCGGCCGGGAGCTCCACCACGAACCTGGCCCCGCCGAGCGACGAGTCCTCGAGCCACAGCTTGCCGCCGACCTCGGTCACGACGCGCTGGCAGATCGCCAGGCCGAGCCCGGTGCCCTCGTCCGGCCCTTTGGTCGTGAAGAACGGGTCGAAGATCCGGCCGCGAATTTCGGCCGGGACGCCGGGCCCCGAGTCCTCGACCACGAGCCGCACCCACCCCTCGCGCGCCTGGGTGGTGAGCTGAATGACGGCGGGCTCCCGCCCTTTGACCACGTGCTCCGCGTTGGTCACGAGGTTGATCACCACCTGCTGCAGCTCCTGCCCGAGTCCGAGCACCGCAGGCGCGGACTGATCGAGCCGGGTACGGAACTGCACGTTGTCGGCGCGCAATACCCGTTGCCGGATCTCGGCGACGTCGTGAACCAGGTCGTTGATCTGCACCCGCGTGGGAGTCGTGTCGGCCCGCCGGGCCAGCCGGAGCAGGCTGCGCACGATGCGGGCGGCGCGGTCCACCTCGCGGGTGATGGTCATGGCCGTGGTGTTGGTGTCGGGGTCCTTGCTCGAGCGGCCGAGCAGCTCCGCCTCCATGCGGATCGCGGCGAGCGGGTTGTTGACCTCGTGCGCCACACCGCTCGCGATCTCGCCCACGGTCGCGAGCTTCTCGCGGGCGATCAGCTCGCGCTGCGCGCGCAGCTCGTCGGTCCGGTCGTACAGGGCCACCAGCAGGTTGTCGCGCCCCACTCCCGACAGCCCGGTGATGGTACAGTCGCAGATGCGCCGATCCCCGGTCGGCTGGGTGACGAGCACGCGCCCGTGCCAGGGCGCGCCGGTCTGGGGGCGGGCGAGCGCCAGGTGGAGCGAGATCTCGCTGGGTGACAGCCCCAGTGCCTCGAGATGCAGGCCGAGCGCCTGCGACTCGTTCGCGATTCCGAACAGCCGGCACCCGGCCTGGTTGACCTGCTGGATACGCCCTTGGCGGTCGACCAGGGCGAGCGGCAGGGGGCTCGAGTCCACCATCGCGTGCGCCCGCTCCGCGGCGGCCCTCGCGCCCGTCACCGCCTCGGAGAGCTCGAGGCCGCCGGCAATGTAGGCCGCCACCGCGGCAAGGTATTGCAGGTCGACGAGACCGAACGAGGGCGGTGTCACGCCCGCCGCGCCGGGCTGCTCGTACCGCACCACTCCCACCGCGCCCGCCACCCCGCTCGACGTCTTGAGGGGGGCGATCATCGCGCCGCGCGCCGTGCCCGCGGGGTTGAGCGCCGCCTGGGCATCTGGCTCGGCGAGGATGTTGTGGGTGAGGAGCGGCTCGCCGGTGTGCACCACCCTGCCGGTCGTGCTCGTCGTCAGCCCGATCTCGCATCCTTGCATCTCGGCGCATTGACCGACGGTCGCCGCGACGCGCAGCGTGTCGCCGTCCCGCTGTCGCAGCGCGACGAAGGCGCCTTGCGCCTCGACCAGACTCACTACGCTCTGCAGCGTGTACTTGAGCAGCAGATCGCGCTCCGGCGCCGCCAGCAGCCAGCGCGACAGCTCGACCAGGAACGTGCCGAGCCGCCGCTCCCGCTCGAGTCCCGCCCGGCGCGCCACCATGACCGCGAGGTGGGTCGCGATCTCGAGCGCCGAGCGCAACACGTCGGCCGGGAAGCCTTCGGGCATGCCGCGGACCGCGGCCCGCACGTGCCGCCCCTCGGCATCATGGTAGTCGATGATGAACGGCTCGCCGCCCGCCTCGGACGCACCGGCCTGGGCGGTCCCGGACTCGTTCAGTCCCTGGTAGTCGAGCTGTACGTGGGCGCCGCCGGCCCAGTCGCTCAGGACGCCCGTCGTCGCCTGCCAGAAGGCCCGGGTCTGCTTCGCGTTGGCGGCTTCCGTCAGCAGCCGCCGGATGGGATCTATCATCACGTCAAACTACGTCGAGCAAAGGCGTCACGGAAATACGTCACGCAACGACGTCGCGCAACGACGTGACGGTTGTGCTCGACGCCTCACGAGCGAGCGTGCCAGATCCATGCTCCGCAATATAGGGCGCGTGGCCCCAGGGAACCGGCCTGCGTTCTCCCAGATATGGACGCCACACTTGGTTTACTCGCCGAGCCCCGCGCCGGCGATCTGAATACCAGCAGTTCCCTCGCCCCTCCGGCGGCCGAGGCCGAGCTGCTCGACGCCTATTCTCGCGCCGTGGTCGGCGCGGCCGAGCGGGTCGGGCCCGCCGTCGTGAGCGTGGAGGTGCGGCAGCGCGTCGAGCGGCGGGGCCGCCCCGCACGCGAGCTGCCGGGCCACGGGTCGGGATTCGTGTTCACACCGGACGGCTTCATCCTCACGAACAGCCACGTGGTGCACGGCGCCACGCGCATCGACGCGGCCTTTGCCACGGGACGCCGGCTGCGGGCGGAGCTCGTCGGGGACGACCCCGACTCCGATCTCGCCGTGATCCGCGTGGACCCGGTGTCACTCGCCGTCGCGGAATTCGGCGACTCGAGCGCGCTGCGGGTGGGGCAGCTCGTCATCGCCATCGGCAATCCGCTCGGCTTTCAGAGCACCGTGACGGCCGGCGTGGTGAGCGCGTTGGGGCGCTCGTTCCGCTCCGTGACGGGGCGCCTGATCGACGACGTCATCCAGACCGACGCTGCGCTCAACCCCGGCAACTCGGGCGGGCCGCTGGTGGATTCCGGGGGGCGGGTGATCGGAGTCAACACGGCGGTGATCCTTCCGGCTCAGGGGATCTGCTTCGCCGTCGGGATCAACACCGCCAAATTCGTGACCGGGCAGCTCATCCGGCACGGCAAGATCCGGCGCGGCAAGATCGGCGTGGCGGGACAGAACGTCTCGCTCGCGCGGCTGGTCGTGCGGGCGCACGGCCTCGAGGCGAAGAGCGGCGTGCTGGTGACGGGGGTGGACGCGAACAGCCCCGCCGCGCGGGCCGGGGTCCAGCCGGAAGACATCATTGTGGGGCTGGACGACAAGCCTGTGACCGGGATCGACGACCTGCACCGGCTGCTCGCGTCGGACCGCATCGGCGCCGAGACCACGATCGTCGTGCTGCGGAAGGCCGAGAAACTCGAGCTGCCGATTACCCCGGCAGAATCGCCGAACTAGGGGTTCTAGCCTCGAATGGCGCCCGGGAAGCGTGCCGGATCCGGCGTGAATCCCGGGAAAATAGCCGCGAGCTCGTTCGCGCCGAGGTGACGCGCCAGGATCTCGGAGAACAGGTCGCGAAAGTCCGTGGTGACGGCGACGTCGCGACCCTCGAACCGATCCGCCGGGTCGAGTCCCGGCCAGCGGCCGAGCATCCTGCCGCCGTTCACCGGGCCGCCCAGGACCAGCATCGCGGTGGCGTGCCCGTGGTCGGTGCCGCTGTTGCCGTTCTCCCGCACCGTGCGGCCGAACTCCGACATCGTGAGCACCACCACGTCCCGCAGCCGCTCGCCCAGGTCCTGGGCGAAAGCCGCGAGCGCCTGCCCGAAGTCGGCGAGGCGGGCGGCGAGCTGCCCTTCGCTCGATCCCTGGTTCACGTGCGTGTCCCAGCCCGTGACGTCGGCGAACGCCAGCTGCAGCCCCAGGTCGGCCTTGATGAGCTGGGCGATCTGCATCATCGCCTTGCCGAAGCGGCCGCGCGGGTAGTCCGCGCCGTTCGCCGGCTGGTATTGACCCGGGCTCACTTGCTTCAGCATCTGGACGGCCTCGAACGCCTCTTGCGAAGAAGTCGAGAGCAGCCCGGTCGCCGAGCCGGCGTACAGTTCTTCAAACGCGCGGGTGAGCCGGTCGCGGGCGGCCGGCTGCGGCGCCCTAAGCCCGAACGCCTGCAGATCGTCGATCGCGAGCGATGGCGCCGAGCCGGCGAGGATGCGCGGTAGCTGCGGCCCGAACGCCACCGCCCGAAACGGCGTGTCCTTGTGCTCCCGGTCGTGCTGGCAATAGCGGTTGAGCCAGCCGTCCGGCGTTGCCTTGAGACCGGGTGTGCCCGACTCCATGTAGTCCTGGGCGTCGAAGTGACTGCGCGTCGAGTCGGGGGATCCGATCGCGTGGATGGCGGCGAGACTCTTGTTCTCCCACAAGGGCTTCAGGGCCGCGAGGCGCGGATGCAGACCGAAATGTCCGTCCAGGTCGACCACGTCGGACTGCGGGACGGCGATGCGCGGGCGCTCGCGATAGTACAGCGGGTCCCCGTGCGGCACGATCATGTTGAGCCCGTCTACGGCACCGCGTTGGAAGAGACAAACTAAAATGCGGCGGTCAGGCGGACGGGCGGACGGGCGGACGGCAAAGGCGGCTCGCGCGAGAAACAGGGGATCCAAGCCCAGACTGAATAGCGCCAGGCTGCCTGACTTCACAAAAACACGCCTCGAGATCGTCATCGTTGTCGCTCCGTCTTTCAGTCCGCCTGTCCGCCTGACCGCCCGTCCGCCGCTTCATTGTCTCTGAAACTCCGGTCCGCCGATCGCCAAACCGACCGCGAGCGCACGAGCCTGCGCCGGATCGCTCGCGTCCGATAGCTGACGTCTGATGACGGCCTTCGTGTGTTCCGACATGGTGCCGCCCAGCACCGCGGCGTTGGCCTGCGCGATCAGCCGCTCCGCGTCCTGCGCCGCCGGCACGATCGAATCGAGGCTCACCGTCACGCCGGGCAGCCGTCCGGCGGCGAGCGCCACGGCGGCGTTCATCCGGTCGAGCAGGGCTCCGCTGTTCACCCACGCATCTTCCCGTTCGGGGTAGCCGTCGGGAGCCACGTGGAGATAGAGGGGCTCACCGAGCCGAGCCACGACCTGGGCCAACCGGGGCGTCGTGTCGGGGTCGGCACCCACGGCGCGCGCGGCGCTGACGACGAACTCGAGCGGCGTCTTGATCTTGGCGCGTACGTTCTCCGGCGCCCAGAAATCGGGCGACCGGAAGATGGCGTGCAGCACCTCACGGATGTCGCCGTCGCTCCGCTTCCAGGCGGCCACGGCGTCGTCCACGCAGCCGTCGGGCGGGTCGTCGTTCACGAATCGCTGGCAGAGCTCGCGGCTCACGTGATGCATCGTGGCCGGATGGTTGGCGAGCAGCTTGAGCAGGCGCACTCCCTCGTCCATGCCGTTGCCGGCGGGGAACGTCACTCCCAGCACCACCTTTTCACCGTAGTCGTGCGCCCAGTCGTGGAATTCGAAGTCCCCGCCCTGCTGCGGTCGCCGCACGCTCCAGCCCGTGAATATCCGCGCGACGTCGATCACGTCCTGCTGGGTGTAGCCACCGTCCACGCCCAGCGTGTGCAGCTCGAGCAGCTCGCGGGCGTAATTCTCGTTGATGCCTTTGGGCATCCGCGCGAGCGCCTGGCGGCGCAGCGAGTCGGCGCGCATCGGATCGCGCCCCGGATCGAACAGCGGTGGACGGCCGAACATCGGGCGCGGGCCGAACAGCGGCCGGGCGCGCAGCCGCAGCGCCGGCGGCGGCGTCGAGCCCGGCGCCACGCTCTCCCAGTTGTCGAGGTAGAACAGCATGGCGGGGCTCTGGGCCGTCGCGACGAGGAGGTCCGCGAACTTCCCCAGGACGCGGGGCCGGATCGTCTGCTCGATGTAGGCCGGCGTGAGGAAGCGGTCGGCGCCTTTGCCGAAGAAGACGTTGAAGTGATTGGCCCAAAAGTCGACCATCACCTCGTACAGCTGCCGCTCGGACAGGACGGCGCGGGTGACGGCGAGCTCCTGGAACTGTCCTGCCAGGCGGCGGCCCCGTTGCTCGAGCGGTCCTCCGGGCTCGGGTTTCTGGGTCATGCTATCCGCCGCCGCCGCGCGCTTCTGCGCGCGCCGCTCTCGCTGCGCGTCCAGGTAGATGCGCGCCAGCTCGCCCGAGTCGTAGTCGAGGATCTTGAACCGCCGCTCTCGCGCGGCGAGCGGGCCGTCGTCGATCTTGCCGGGAGAGAGCTGGCGGTCGATCCAGCGCATCACCCCGTCGGCGGCGACCCGGTCCGCTTCGCCTGGCCGGGGGCCGTAGGCGAGGCGGTTCAGTACGTGCAGCGCGGAGTCGTGGGGGGACAACTGGGCGGACAGTCGGACGGTCGGACTGAGGGACTGACACGCCAAGATCAGCGCGGCCGCAAGCACCCGAGCTCGCTGGCGCGCCCCGTCCGACCGTCCGACAGTCCGACTGTCCGTCTGTTTCATGCGGTTATATTGACGCACAGCCTTTGAGGGAAGTTAAGGTCGTGACGTCGCCACGTTTCACCCCGCACGGTATCCCTACGCGACGCAACAGCTTGCTCGCCGGTCGGGACGGCAAGCCCGCCACGTGGGGCGAGCGGCTGCAGGCCCTCAAGTACGTGCCCCCGCTCCTCAAGCTCGTGTACGAGACGCACCGCGGTTATACCGCGGCGATCCTCGTGCTGCGCGTCGTGCGGTCATTGGTGCCGCTGGCGGTGCTGTGGATCGGCAAGCTGATCATCGACGGCGTGATCGCGGCGGTCCGGGTGCGGGCTGGGGGCGGCGTCATCGACTGGTGGCACCTCGGCGGTCTGGTGGCGCTGGAGCTCGGGATCGCGGTGGCGGGGGAAGGCCTGGCCCGGCTGTCCTCGCTGCTCGAGAGCCTGCTGGGCGACCTGTTCTCGAACCGCATCAGCGTGCGCCTGATGCAGCATGCTGCCACCCTCGATCTGGCGCAGTACGAGGACGCGGAAACCTACGACCATCTCGAGCGGGCGCGGCGCCAGACGGTGGGGCGCATCGGCCTCATCGCGCTGTTGCTCTCCACCGGGCAGGACCTTATCACCCTCGCCTCGCTGGGAGGCGTGCTGCTGCTGCAGCTCCCCTGGCTCGTGGTGCTGCTCGGAGTCGCCGTGCTGCCGTCGTTCTTGGGCGAAACGCACTACGCGGCGCTCGGCTACTCGCTGCTGTTCTCGTGGACGCCGGAACGGCGCCTGCTCGACTACCTGCGCTACGTCGGGGCCTCGGACGAGATGGCGAAGGAGGTCAAGCTGTTCGACCTGTCGGACTTCCTGGTGGGCCGCTACGCCAAGCTCTCGGACGAGTTCTACGACGCGAACAAGCGACTCGCCGTGAGGCGGAACCTCGTTTCCACGTTGTTCGTAACGATCGGAACCCTGGGTTACTATGCCGCCTACGCGGTGATCGTCTATTTCACCGTCCTGGGCCGCTTCACGATCGGCGCACTCACGTTCCTGGCGGGTTCGTTCCGCCAGAGTCGCGATCTGATCCAGCGGGTGCTGCTCTCGCTGTCGCAGGTGTGGGAGCAGAGCCTCTATCTGTCCGACCTGTTCACGTTCTTCGACGTGCGCCCCCGGGTCACGTCCCGGCCCGGCGCGCGGCCGGTGCCGGTGCCGATCCGGCGGGGCTTCGAGTTTCAGGACGTGGGGTTCCGCTATCCCGGGTCGGACCGCTGGGCGGTGCGGCATCTATCCTTCACGCTCGAGGCTGGCGAGCGCATTGCGCTGGTGGGGGAGAACGGAGCGGGGAAGACGACGCTGGTGAAGCTCCTGGCGCGGCTGTACGACCCGGACGAGGGCCGCATCCTGCTCGACGGCGTCGACCTGCGGGACTACGACCTGGGGAGCCTGCGCACCAACATCGGCGTGATCTTTCAGGACTTTGTACGCTACGACTTCGTGATGAAGGAGAACATCGGCGTCAGCCAGATCGAGCGGCTGGAAGACGAAGCGCGCATCCGTGAGGCGGCGCAACGCAGCCTCGCCGACGCGGTGGCCGGGCGGCTGGAGCACGGCTACGACCAGATGCTGGGCCGCCGCTTCGATGGCGGCGTGGATCTGTCGGGTGGCGAGTGGCAGAAGGTGGCGCTGGGGCGGGCGTACATGCGCGATGCCCAGGTGCTGATCCTCGACGAGCCGACGGCGTCGCTCGACGCCCGCGCCGAGTACGAGGTGTTCTTGCGGTTCGCCGAGCTCACGAAGGGGCGGATGGCGGTGCTCATCTCGCACCGCTTCTCCACGGTCCGGATGGCCGAGCGGATCCTGGTGCTGCAGGGCGGGGAGCTGATCGATCAGGGAACCCACGAGGAGCTGGTGACGAAGGGCGGGCTGTACGCGGAGCTGTTCGGGCTGCAGGCGGCGGGGTACCGCTGACCGTCACGTCCGCTCGTCGGCCCCGAAGGTGTAGCACCACGCCTCTCCTTCCAGCACCGTCTCACCGGTCTGCCGGGTCACCGTGATGCGGAGCTGACAGACGGGCTTCGTCGCATGCACGCCCACCACCTCCGCGTCGGCCGTGATCGTGTCGCCGACGTACACCGGAGCGGTGAACTTCCAGTTCTGGCTCAGAAACACCGTGCCGGGTCCGGGAAGGTCCATGGCCACGAGGGCGTGCAGCAGGCCCGTCGTGAGCCCGCCCTGGACGACCAGCGCCTTGAACTTCGTCTTCGCCGCGAACGCGGCGTCGAAGTGCAGCGGGTTGTAGTCCCCGGTGAGGCGGGCGTACGTCGCGACGTGCTCGGCCGAGAGCGTGAGGCTGCGGCGGGCCTTCTGACCGACCGCGACCGTCATCGCCCGGGACCAGGTGTCCGGTGTGACCGCTCGAGGGACGCGACGAACGGCGCGAAGTGCCGTTTCCACGCCGCCGCCACGGTGTGGGTGCCGTGGCCGCGTGTCACCTCGCTCGTCGGAATCAGGATGAAGCGGCCCGATCTGACGCGCCGCAGCAGTCGCTCCACGATCGCTAGCTCCGGCGGATTGATCAGGTCGTCCGCGGAATTGATGGCGAGGACCGGGGCGGCGATGCGCCCGAGATCGGGGCTCGGGTCGTAATCGCGCGACGCCGAGAACTGGTACAGCATGTCGTTCGCGTCCGTCGCGGCGAGCCGATCGCGCAGCCAGCGCGCGATGTAGGCGTCCGCCGAATCGCGCGTCGGCGCGGCGCGCTGCAGCAGGAGCGGGCTCGAGCCCATGAGAAACAGGATCTGCAAGGCGGCGCCGAGTCCCCGCGGCTGCTGGACGTAATCGCCGTCCCGCCACTCCGGGTCGCCCCGGATGTCCTCGATGATCATGCTGCGCATCATGCGGTTCCGGCCCGCGATCTGCCGCGGCGCGCAGGCGAGCGGCACCACGCCGTCCATGAAGTCGGAATGGCGCTCCGCCCAGAGCCACGCGTGCATGCACCCCATGGACGTGCCCATGACCAGCAGCAGGTGATCGACGTGCAGCCCCTCCGTCACCAGGCGGTACTGCGCCGCGACCATGTCCGCGTACGTGTAGTGCGGGAACCGCGCCCTGAGCCCGTCGCTCGGCTTGCTCGATCGTCCGTGGCCGATGTTGTCCGGGAGGATCAGGTAATGGGTGGCCGTGTCGAGCGGCTGGCGGGGGCCGTACAATTCCCCGGCGAAGAGCGGCGACAGGAACTGGTCGCCGGAGCCTCCGGTGCCGTGCAGAATGAGCACGGCATTGCGCACGACTCCGTGCGCGTCGCGCGCGGGCCGTCCCAGGGTTCGGTAGTGGAGTCGCAGCACCGGCAGGGTCTCTCCACTCGCGAACCGGAAGTCGGCGATCGCGAAGCTCGCGGTATCCCCCTGGAGCGCCGCGAGCAGCAGCAGCAGCGTCACCGGGTGGTGACGACCTGGATGGCGCCGTGCAGGTGTCCGGGGCCGAAGCGGGCTTCCGCCTCGGACGCGCTGTAGTGGCGGACGACGACGGCGGCGTTCACCTGGATCGTCCGGAGCGTTTCCGGCCCGCCGAGGCGGCTTTGGTCGACATACACGACGACGTCGCCCTCCGCCTCGGGACGGAGCGTCGTCGGATTACGACGGAACCAGGCGGGTCGCAGGGCGTGCAGCGCCTCGAACAACGTGGACGCGGTGGCGACCCTGCTCAGCTCCTCCAGCGTCACGACGTCGCTCGAGCGAGTGGGAACCGGTTCGCGCGCCGCCCCCTGGCTGCCGGCGCCGCTGCAGCCGCCGAGCGCGAGCGCCGCGACGACGGCGAGCGGCAGGGAAATCGATCGAGCGTACATTGCGTGCTCCTGCGGTGGTTGATGCATCGAACTTACCCGTCGGCGAGCGGGCGGGCGAGTCTGCCACGATTTCCGGAACGGAGCCTGATCGCGTGAGCCATACCGCACCACGTCTGCGGATCCTCGGGGCGGCGACACTGTTTTCGACCGGCGGAGCCGCGTTCAAGCTGTGCGCCTTCACGGGCTGGCAGGTCGCCGGACTGCGCGGCGCGGTGGCGGCGCTCGCCGTGCTCGTCATGGTGCCGGAGGCGCGCCGCGCCTGGACCTGGCGCGCGGCGCTGGTGGGTGGGGCGTACGCCGTCACGACCATCCTCTTCGTCCAGGCGAACAAGCTTACGACCGCGGCCAGCGCGGTGTTCCTGGAGGATGCGAGTCCGCTCTGCATCCTGGTGCTCGCGCCCTGGCTGTTGCGCGAGCCCGTGCAGCGGCGCGACTTCTGGGTGCTGGGGGTTGCGGGGCTGGGGATGGCGTTGTTCTTCGTGGGCGTCGAGGCGCCGCGCGCCACCGCCACCAACCCGCTGCTCGGCAACATCCTCGCCGCCGCGAGCTCCGTGACGTTCGCCTTGGTTGTGATCGGTTACCGCTGGATCTCCCAGCGGCCCGGGGGTTCGGCCGCGTCGGTGGCTGCGGCGGCGGTCTCCGGCAATGTGCTCGCCTTCGTCGTGTCGCTGCCGTGGATCTTTCCGGTCGCCGGCGGCGGCGCGGTCGACTGGGTCATCGTGCTGTATCTCGGAACGGTCCAGCTCGGCCTGGGTTACGTGCTGCTGTCGCATGCGATACCGCACGTGCCCGCGCTCCAGGCCTCGTTGCTGCTGCTGCTCGAGCCGGTGCTCAATCCGATCTGGGCGTGGTGGATCCACGGCGAGACGCCGAGCGCGTGGTCCCTGGCGGGGGGTACGCTCATCCTGGGCGCGACGGTGGCGCGGATCGTGGCGGAGGGGAGGGAACGACGCGCCGGAGTAGCCGCGTAACGGGCTACTCCGGCGGTGCGGCGCTCAGCGGGTGCTGTCCTTCTTCTGTTGCTGATGCTCCTGATGCTCCTGATCGGGGCGCACGTCCTTGCGGTCCTGCCGCAGGTCGCGGCGGTCGGCGTGCGCGTCCCGCACGTCGTGGCGCCGATCACGGCGGTCCTGGCGCACGTCGCGGCGATCGCCGCGCAACTCGCGCCGGTCCTGCCGCGCGTCCTTCAGGTCGCCTTGCTTCACGTCCTCACGCACATCGCGCCGGTCCTGGCGGATGTCGCGGCGGTCCTGGCGAATATCTCTGGTATCGTGCCGGATGTCCTTGCGATCGCCGTGCAGGTCGCGGCGGTCGTGGCGGACGTCTTTGCGGTCCTGCTTCACATCGGAATCACCCACAGCCTGTGCTGACAAGACAGCGGGCACGCTCAAGGCAAGCGCCAGAGCGGTCAACAGCGCGAATCGGCCTCGCATAAAGGTCCTCGGTAGAGGTTCACGGATGAGACTAGACGATGGGCGCGACGTTAACAGGCGGCTGCGGTCTTCAACGTGACCCGCGTCACACGGTAGATTGTAGCCCCTGATGGCCGCGAGCCGCTCCCGCCTCGGCGTGATCTTTCTCACGGTGCTGATCGACCTGATCGGCTTCGGAATCATCATGCCGATCCTGCCGCTGTACGCGCAGCGGTTCGGAGCGCAGGGGATCGGCTACGGGGCGCTCGTGTTCGTCTTCTCGGCGATGCAGTTCGTCGCGACGGCGCTGCTCGGTCGGTTGTCGGACCGCATCGGGCGGCGGCCGATCCTCCTCACGACGATGTTGTTCAATGCGGCCGGCTACGTGTTGTTCGCGCTCGCCCCCTCCTACGCGTTGCTGTTCCTCGCGCGCGTGATCTCGGGGTTCGCCAGCGGCAACATCTCGGCGGCGCAGGCGTACGTCGCAGACATCACGTCGCCGGCGGAGCGCGCCCGCGGCATGGGGACGATCGGCGCGGCGTTCGGGATCGGGTTCGTGCTCGGCCCGATGATCGGCGGACTCGCGGACCATTACCTCGGGCACCTGGCCCCCGGTCTGATCGCGGCCGGGTTGTCCCTGGTCAACTTCGGCTCGGCGAGCGTGATCCTGCGTGAGTCGCTCGCGGCCGAGCACCGCCGCGAGCGGCCGCTGTTCGATTTCGGGCACATGGGCGAGGCGCTGCGGCGCGAGCGCCTGCGGCCGCTGATGCTCGTGTGGTTCCTCGCGCCGTTCTCCTTCGCGGGCTACACGGTGGCGCTGCCGTTGCACGCGACGCGGGCATTCGGCTGGGGTGCGAAGGAGCTGGGCTGGCTGTTCGTCGTGATCGGGATGATCGCCGCCGCCGTGCAGGGGTTTCTGTTCGGGCGGCTCGAGCGGCACACCGGGGCGCGCGCCTTGCTCATCGCCGGGCTGTTCGGGATGGCGGCGAGCATCGCCGCGGTGCCGTCCGCGACAGGCGGCCTCCAGCTGTACGCCCTCACGGTGCCGCTCGCCTTCGCGAACAGTCTGTTCGCGCCGGCGGCGTCGGGACTCGTCTCCATCTATGCCGACCCCACGGAGCAAGGCACCATTCTCGGCGCCGCGCAGGCGTTCGCCGCGCTCGGCCGGAGCCTGGGCCCTCTCGCCGCGGGATGGACGTACGACGGGCTCGGGCAGATGGCGACGTTTCTGGTGGCGGGCGCCATAATGCTGGTAGCCGGAGTGAGCAGTATGCAGTTGCAGGATATGCAACGGCTAGGCGCGCAGACGCACAGCGGTGAACAGCTTGAGTGAACGGGACATTCCCGCCGCCTGGCCTCTGTTCTCCGCGGTGCGTCTGTGCGTCTAGCCTATGCCTAGCCTAGTCACTGTTGTCCGCCTCATATTCTCCTGTCCCAGCCGGAGTGAGCTGCGCCCATGCGCGTTTACAAGACACCGGAGATCCGCAACGTGGCGGTTGTGGGCCACGGCGCGAGCGGCAAGACTTCACTGGTTGATGCGCTCGCGTTCGTGGCCGGCACCAGCAAACGCCACGGCGCCGTGAAGGACGGCACGGCCCTCACCGATTACACTCCCGACGAAATCGAGCGCAAGTACTCCATCAATCTCGCGCTGGCGGTCGCCGAGTGGATGGACACCAAGCTCAACCTCATCGACACGCCCGGCTATCTCGACTTCACGGGGGAGGCGATGGCGGGTGTGTACGCGGCGGACGGCGCCGTGGTGGTCGTCTCGGCCACGGGCGGGGTCGAGGTGGGCACCGAGAAAGTCTGGGACTACTGTGAGGGGCGCGGCATCCCGCGACTGTTTTTCGTTTCACTGATGGACAAGGAGCACGCCGGCTTCGAGCGGGTGTACGAGCAGATCAAGCGGCAGCTCACGCCCAAGGTGATCCCGGTGGAGATCCCCGTGGGCGAAGGCCCCGACTTCCATGGGATCATCAATCTGTTCTCGAAGAAGTGTCACCTGTACAAGAAGGGCACCAAGGCGGGGGAGTACGAGGAGGTGGACGTCCCGGTGGAGTACGGCGAGCGGTTCGACCGCTACTCGAAGGAGCTGATCGAGCGCATCGCCGAGACCGACGACACGCTGCTCGAGCGTTACCTGGGCGGCGAGGAGATCGGGCGGGACGAGGCGATCGCCGCCATGAAGGCGGGGATGGCCAAGGGCGAGCTGTTCCCGCTGTTCTGCGGGGCGGCGGAGCTGACCTACGGCACACGCGCCCTCTTGTCCAAGATGGCGGAGCTCTTCCCCGCGCCCCACGAGCGTCCCCCCGTGGAGGCCCAGAAGTGGGGCAGCGCCGAGCGCGTGATGCTGCGGGCGGAGGACGGCGGCCCGTTCGTCGCGCAGGTGTTCAAGACGATGTCCGAGCCGCATGTGGGGGACGTGACCTACTTCCGCGTCTATTCCGGCACGGTGCGCAACGGGCAGGACGTGTACAACGCCCCGCGGTCCGCGGTCGAGAAGCTGAACCATTTGTGCGTCAGCGTCGGGAAGGACCGCTTCGAGATCGCCGAGCTGCACGCCGGCGACATCGGGGTGGTCGCAAAGCTGCGCGACACGCACACCAACGACACGCTGTCCACGCGGGACGTGCCGATCGTGCTGCGCAAGATCCCGTTCCCGGAGCCCGTCATCACCGTGGCGATCGAAGTGAAGCAGCGCGGCGAGGAGGAGAAGCTGTCGAACGGCCTGCACAAGCTGCACGAGGAGGACCCCACGTTCCAGCACGAGTACAACGCGGAGCTGCAACAGACGCTGATCCGCGGGCTGGGCGAACGGCATCTCGAGATCATCGTAGGCCGGCTGGCGCGCAAGTACGGCGTGCACGCCGTGACTACGAAGCCGCGGGTCGCCTATCGCGAGACGTTCCGGGGGAAGGCCGAGGGCCAGGGGAAGCACAAGAAACAGACCGGCGGCCGCGGCCAGTACGGCGACTGCTGGATCCGCATCGCGCCACTGCCGCGCGGCTCGGGGCTCCAGTTCATGGACGAGATCGTCGGTGGCGTGATCCCGCGCCAGTATATCCCGGCGGTGGAGCGCGGCATCCAGGAGGCGGCGGCTCGCGGCCCAGTGGCGGGGTATCCGGTGGTGGACTTCAAGGTGGAGCTGTACGACGGCTCCTACCACGACGTCGACTCGAACGAGATGTCGTTCAAGATGGCCGGCATCCTGGCGTTCCGGAACGTGAGCCCGAACTGCAAGCCGGTGCTGCTCGAGCCGATCCTCGAACTCGACGTGTGGACGCCCGACGCGTATCAGGGGGCCGTGATGGGCGACCTCTCCTCACGGCGCGGCCACATCATGGGCACCGAAAAAGACGGCCGGCTCACCAAAGTCAAAGCGCTCGTCCCCGAGGCGGAGCTCGACCGCTACGCCACCGCGCTGCACTCGCTGACCCACGGCCGCGGGACGTACCGGGCGAAGTTCCACGTCTACCAGGAAGTGCCGCCCGAGGTAGCGCACAAGCTGGTCGAGACGCGCAAGAAAGAGATGGCGGAGGCGAAGGCATCATGAGGCCGCGCATGATGGGCGCGCTGCTGGCCGTGGCCGCGGCCTGCGAGCCCATGCCCAGGAAGCCGGCCGCGTCCGAAACCAAGGCGACGCCGGCGGACTCGCCGGCTCTCCAGGTTCCGCCCGCGCCGCCGCCGGCCACGCCCCCGCCTCCGGCCGTCACGAAGGTCGCCACGATCGCAGGTTTTCTCGCGCCCGAATCGGTGCTGCATGACACGGCGCAGGATATCTATTTCGTCTCGAACATCAACGGGAGCACCACGGCGAAGGACAACAACGGCTTCATCAGCCGGGTGCGGCCGGACGGGGCGGTCGAGAATCTCAAGTTCATCGAGGGCGGTCACAACGGCGTGACGCTCCATGCGCCGAAAGGGCTGGCGCTGTTGGGGGATACGCTGTGGGTGGCCGACATCGACGTCGTGCGCGCGTTCGACGCGAGAACCGGAACCGCGCGCGACAGCGTGAGCCTGGCGACGCTGGGCGCCGTATTTCTGAACGACATCGCGATCGCGCAAACGGGCGCCCTCTACATCACCGATACCGGCATCAAGTTCGACGACGTCGGCAACGTGCTGCATCCGGGGCCGGACCGGGTGTTCCGCGTCGGCCCCGATCGCAAGGTCACGGTGGCGGTGCGGGGGGACACCCTGGGCCGGCCGAACGGCATCGCGCTCGACCCTGTGGGCAAGCGGTTCGTGATCGTCGAGTTCGGCGGACGATCGGTGCTCGCGTGGAAGCCGGACGACAAGGCGCCAAGTGTGATCGCGAAGGGGCCGGGCGGGTTCGACGGCGTCGTCATCGCCGGCGGCAAGATCCTCGTGTCGAGCTGGAGTGATTCCAGCGTGTCGAGCTACGAGACCGGTCAGGAGGTGAAGCTCATTACGGGCGTGCCCGGACCGGCCGACATCGGATACGACGGCAAGCGAAACCGCGTGCTGATTCCGCTGCTCCCTGCGAACCGGGTCGAGATCTGGCAACTGCCGTAATCCAATCGCCGATCCGCGACGTGTAGCGACTACGCGACAGGATGGCGAGCCGGGGCATCTCCGATGTCGCGCCGGTTACGCCCGTGGCGGCACCCGGCAGGGCGCACGCGTTTTGCAGCGACCGTGAACAAATCCATGTTCGCCGCCGGCCACACGCGCCCCCCGCGCGCCCCCCGCCCCCCGCGTGCTCCGATCCGCCTGATGCTAGTGGACGATCACGTCGTGTTTCGCGCGGGCCTGCGCGCGCTGCTGGCAAAGCAGCCGGGTCTCGCCGTCGTCGAGGAAGCCGGGCGCGGCGACGAGGCGGTGGCGCGCGTTCGCGCGGCCCGACCCGATGTCGTCCTCATGGACCTGGCCATGCCGGGGCAAGGCGGGCTCGAGGCCACGCGCCGCATCGTCGCGTTGGGGACCGGCGCCCGGGTGCTCGTCCTCACCGGGTTGCCGCAGGAGCAGCAGTTGCTGGACGTGCTCGAGGCCGGCGCGCACGGCTTCGTGGACAAGGCCGGTCCCGTGGAGGATCTGACGCGCGCCATCCGGACGGTCATGCGAGGCCGCCGCTTCCTGGGAGCGGACGCGGCCCGGATGGTGGTGCTGCAACGCTACCTGCGGGAGCGTCAGGTCGCGGACGTTTCGCGGAAACGCTGGGGAAAAGGCGACGGGGGCGGGGGCGAGAGCGCGCACCCGTAGTCAGTTCCAGTCCTCCTCTTTCACGTCCGCGAGCACCGACTCCAGGGGGTTGAGCTCGAGCCGGTTTGGCTCGGCCGGCAGGTCCAGGGTCACCTCGGTCACGGGTCCGGTCACCTTGATCCGCACGTACGCATACATGGACGGGTCGGCGAACCCGATTTTCAGGGGCACGGGCATCATGAAGTGCTCGGGGACGTCCTCCTGGCGCACACGCAGCCGCACGGTGTAGTGCCCGCCCTGTGCCGGCTCGGCGTGCCAGGAGAAGACATAGCTGGGGATGGCCGTGTCCTGGACCCACTCGTCGAAGAACCAGCTCATGTCGATCCCCATGTGGTCCTCGACAATCTTCTGGAAGTCCCGCGTCGAAGCCCGGCCGCCGCGATACCGCGCGTAGAAGTCCTGCATCATCGCGATGAAGGCAGCTTCGTTCATGGTGCGGAGGTCGATCATCAGGTTCCGGAGCATGTGCAGCACCCAGGCGCCCTTGTAATAGGTCATGAGCCGGTAATCCCGGACGTTCAGCTGTTCCGCACGCCATCCGATGCCGATCGGCGGTGCATCGTTGCGGCGCGCGCGGACCTCCCGTCGCCAGTGTTTCAGGTGCCTGAAGAATTTCTCGTTGTCCTTGAGGATGAGCTGCATGTACCACAGACCTGAGAACTCTGCGAACCCCTCCGACAGCCACGCGTCGCGGTATGTCGCCGGCTCGACGCCGATGCCCCACCACTGGTGCGCCATCTCGTGGGACCGGAGGATCTCGTCGTAGCCCGAGTCGCTGGCTGCCTGGAACGTCCACACCGGCAAATACATGAGTCCCGGGAAGGCCTGCCCGTACGAAAACGGGATCTCGGCGGCGTAGTAGCGATCGAACAGAGGCGTACCGTATACCCGGGTGAAGAACGAAAGACTGTTCGCCACGTCTCCCCCCACCTCCTGCTCCGGGTCACGGTGCGAAATGAATCTGGACAGGAAGAAATCCGCAGCGCCCAGCTCATTGCGGCGCTTCGCTGTTCGTGTGGACCGTGACGGGGGGGATCCGCGGATCGGTGATCTTGAACTCGTCGAATTCGCCCAGGCTGAAGCACACCTGGTCGGCGGGCCGGACCGAGGTCCAGCGCGACGTTACGACGTCGCCCTCCACGGATGATTCTACCAGCCGGCCGATGCTCGCGAGACGATATCGCTTCGGCGTGTGGAACGTCAGGTCCACGTCGGCGGCGCGCTCGCCATAGCGGGGGAACCAGCTGTATGATGTCTTGACGAACAACCACCGATCGATTCCGCCGGACAGCTTGGCTCGCGCCCAGCTTGGGAACCACCGTTGGGTCTCGTCCACAATCGAGGTGAAACCGATGAGATCGCCGTGATAGGCGACGCGCACGGCGCGCGTCTCCCCCGCCCGCGCCGGCTGATCGAACCGGGCCCACAGCTCCGCGCTCTTGCCGGCGCGGAAGAAACTCATCGTCCCTCCGCCCTCCTCGCGCACCGAGTCCACCTGCAGCGCTGGGAACAAGTCAAAGCGGGCCCAGGAGACGCCGTCGCGCCGCGCCGTGAGGCGCACGGTAGTCGTCGCGGAAAACCCGAGACCCTTGGCGATCGTGGCCTCGATCCGGTAGGCCTCGAGCTTGAGGGCGTCGCCGCTCCCCGGCTCTGCCGTCGTGCCGTCCTTCAGGTCCTCCGCCCGCCTGAATTGGGAGACGACCTGGATCTTCTGCCCTTCCCGGCCGCCGCGCAGCAGCGCGATTTGCTCCTGCTCCGCGGGATCCACGACGAACATCAGGTCCTCGCCCCGCTCGCGCTTGACGTGCGCGTAGAAGAACGCGTTGACGTCCCCATTCAACACCGCGGTGATCAGCGTGGGTTGCACGACGCGCCGGCCGTCCACCAAGCGGTCGAGGGCATCATTGAGGATGCCCGAGGCCCGATCTGCCGGGCCGCCAGCGTGAAAGGTGAGCTGCCGCTCGAGCTCAGTCAGGGTGGAGTCGGTGAATACGAAGGCGGCGGTCGAGATGCGCGCATTCAGCACCGAATCGCCGAGCACGCGCTGCAGCTCCCTGCGTTCAATTCCCGTCGGCGGGGCGAACGATACGGACCCGTGCCCCACGAACATCGCAGCGATCGTTCGGCCCGCCACGGGCGTGGCGATGGAGAGCTGACCATCCTCGAGCTGGAACGCTATGACGTCCCGTCGCAGCGTGACGCCACGCACGGTCGCGACGCGATCGCCCTGCGGGGTCATGTGACGCAGCTCTTCGAAAACCGGCTCGTAGCGGTCGGCCGGATGCCCGTCGGCGGGCCGAGTTCGCGGCGATGTCGCGTCCGCTCCCTGTGCCCCGACCACGGCCGTGCTGCGCGTGAGCAACAGGGACAGGGCGATCAGGATCGACGCGGACTGGGCCATGTGGCGCTCACCGGTCTGGACCGCATGAACCGTGCGGCGCCTCTTTGCGGCAGAGCCAACCTTGCATGTGGCGTCGTCGCCACACTCGAAGAAGCGGACTACCCTACGAGCACTCCGTCCTCGACGCGGGGCTGCCGGTACACGTACCGCTTCCCCGCGTAGTTCCTGAGCACAACCGCGTCGTCGCTGATCGACTCCACGTACTCCGGGAGCAGCGGGATCTTGCCGCCGCCGCCGGGCGCGTCGATGACGAAGTGCGGCACGGCGAGCCCGGACGTCCACCCCCGCAACGCCTTGATGATCTCGAGCCCCTTCTCGACCGTGGTGCGGAAATGCTCCGCGCCCGCGACCTGATCGCACATGTAGATGTAGTACGGGCGCACCCGCGCGGCCAGGAGCTTCTGCATCAGGCGTTTCATCACCGCGGCGTCGTCGTTCACGCCCTTCAAGAGCACCGTCTGGCATCCCAGGGGGACGCCGGCGTCCGCCAGCCTGCCGAGCGCGCTCACGGCGGCCGGGGTGAGCTCGTCGGGGTGGTTGAAGTGTGTGTTGATGTAGAGGGGGTGATACTTCTTGAGGATGGCGCACAGCTCCGGCGTAATTCGTTCCGGGAGGTGGCACGGGACCCGGCTCCCGATCCGGATGATCTCGAGATGGGGAATCGATCGCAGCCGCTTGCACAACTCCTCGATCCGGCGGTCCGAGAGGAGCAACGGATCGCCGCCGGACATGATGACGTCGCGGATCTCGGTGTGCTCCTCGAGGTAGCGGAACGCCGACTCGAGCCGGGCCAGCGGGATCTTCTCGGGATCGCCCACCTTGCGGCGCCGGGTGCAGAAGCGGCAGTAGGAAGCGCACACCGGAGAGACCAGGAACAACGCCCGGTCCGGGTAGCGATGCGTGATGTTGGGAACGGGGGAGTGCGCGTCCTCGGCGAGCGAATCCACCATCCCGTCGTGTACTTCGAGCTCCTGGAGGTCCGGGACGTACTGCCGCCAGATCGGGTCGCCGGGCGCTTTGATGAGATCCACCATGGCGGGCGAGATGCGGAACTCGAAGTTCTCGGCCGCCTGGCGCAGACGCTCCAAGTCGGGGAAGTGCTCGGGCCCGAACCGGGCGACGAGCGCTTCCAGCGAGGCGAGGCTCTGGTTACGCAGTCGTTCTTGCCAGGACGCCATCGACCAAGTCCTTGCGGTAGATCACCAGGTCGTCGGCCGGAGCGTAATAGCCCCGGAGCCGCGCCGCCGGCGTGTAGCCGCGCCGCTCGTAGAAGGCGCGAGTGGGCGCGTAGTCGGCGCGCGACGACGTCTCGACGACGATCAGCCGACCGCCGGCCGCGAGCAGCGCTTGCTCGACTGCGTCGAGGAGCTGCGTGCCGACGCCCTTTCCCTGCCAGGTCGGATCGACGACGATCCAGTACAGGTCATAGGTGCCCTGTGTTCCCGGCGTGGGCCCCCAGCAGGCGTACCCCACGAGGTCGTCGTCCGCGTACGCGCCGAGAAACCGGTAGTCGTCGTCCCCGGCGAGACTCTCGTCGAGCAGCTCGACCGCGAGCGCGACCTCCTCAGGGTGGAAGAGGCCCGTCGCCCGGGTGAGCCGTTCAAGCGGTGCGCGTTGCGCGCGCCCGACGGGGCGGAGCGAGCAGCTCACGGGCCGCGGTGGCGCCCTGGGCGTCACGCAGCGCCACCTCCGCGATGCGGCGCACCAGCTCCGCGTAATCCCACCCCGCCGCCTTCGCCATGCGGGACAGGCCGGCATCGTCGTTCAGGTCGGGGTTGGGGTTCACCTCGAGGACCCAGGGCCGCCCCTGCTCGTCCAGCCGCAGGTCTACGCGACCGTAGCCCTTCCCCTGCATGACGCGCCACGCCGCCTCCGCCATCTTGCCCAGCCGCTCCGCGAGCTTCTGGGGAATCGCGGCCGGGCAGACGGGCACGCTGCCGAGGTCGTCGGGCGATCCGGGTTCCCACTTGCCGGCGTACGTGAGGATCGGCCAGGCGCCTTCGGGCATGCGGGCGAAGTCGATCTCGGCGAGGGGGAGGGTGCGGGTGCCGACGAACCCGACGTTGAACTCGCGGCCCGGGACATACTCCTGCACCAGCACTTCGTCGAACTGCTCCGTCATGGCGGCGACGCGGGCGCGGAGCGCTTTGCGATCGGTGACGACCGAGCCGCGGTCGAGCCCGGCGCTCGCGTCCTCGGCGGCCGGCTTGACGATCGCCGGCAAGGGGAAGTCGTCGTCGATCTTTCCCTGCGCGAGGGTCCAGCGCGGGATCGGGAGACCGGCTTGCGCGAGCAACGCGTTGGCCACCGCCTTGCGACGGCAGGCGGCAATGGTCCACAGGCTCGCGCCGGTGACCGGGATGCCCGCGAACTCGAGCGACCCGACCACGTGCTCCTCCCACTCGCTCTTGCCGTGCACCCCTTCGCACAGGTTGAAGACGAGGTCGGCCCGGCGCGCCACGGCGAACCAGCGCAGATCGTGGCGCACCGGAACCTTGCGGATCTCGTGCCCCAGCGCGCCGAAGATGGCGCCGATCTCGTCCACGGCCTTCATCACGCCACGGATATCCTCGGGGGTCCAGTCCGCGGCTCCCGGGTCGTACAGGATGACGATTCTCACGCAGTGATCCCGGCGACTTGCAGGGGCATGCCATGCTGCGCGGCTCCGCGTTTCTCCACCGCGATGTCTCGTCCCGTCAGCCGCCGCCAGGCGATGCGCACGACCTCCTGGATCAATTCGTCGTAGCCGAAGCCGGCGGCCCGCGCGGCCTTGGGAAAGCACGAGTTCATCGCGGGATCGGGGATGATTCCGGGCAACGGGTTGAGCTCGAGAATGTTCGGCACGCCGAAGCGATCGACGCGGATGTCGACGCGACACCAGTCGCGGCAGCCGAGCGCGTGGTAGGCGTCGAGGGCGGTGCGCTCGATCTCGGCGTACAGGCCCGCGGGCACGAGCGCCGGGCATCGGAAGATCGCGAGCGGCGCTTCCGGCCGGTCCCACACCCACTTCGCCTCGTAGCCGTAGACGGGCGGTGCGCCCGGTGGCAGCGCCGAGAAATCGAATCCGATCACCGGGAGACAATACGCCGCCGCACCGTTGCCGAGGATCGCCACAGTGAATTCAGGGCCTGGGAGATACGTCTCGACCAGGACGGGCTCCGCGTAGCGCTCGAGCAGGAACGACGCGCGCTCCCGCAGCCGGGCGGCCGTATCGCATAAGTTGTTGCTGAATACGCCTTTACCAGACCCCTCGGCGACCGGCTTAACGAACACGGGGAACGGCAGCCGCAACCGCTCCAGCTCCTGGGGCGTCTCGACGCAGCTGAACGGCGCCGTGGGCACGCCGCGGTACGCGAGAATCTCTTTGGTGCGCCCCTTGTGCAGTGACAAGCCCAGCGTGAGCGGGTCCGAGCCCGTGTACGGAATGTTCAGGTACTCGCAGATCGCGGGCACCAGGGCCTCGCGACTCTGGCCGCGGAGTCCCTCGGCCATGTTGAACACCAGATCGGGGCGGGCGAGTGCGACCTGCTGCGGGAAGGATGGGTCGGCTTCGAGTCGGACGACGCTGCCGAAGAGACCGAGAGCCTGCTCCACCGCCGCGATGGTGGATGGGTCGTCCCACTCGGCGAACGCGTCGTTGGTACTCGAGGGCTCTGCGGCGGAGTTCGCGGGGTCCGGCTTTTGGTTGTAAGCGAGACCGATGCGCATGTGGTCTCGGGTGACCTCCTACAAAAAAAGGCCGCTGGTGCGGTCCGGCAATCGAGAACGTGGTGCCGAGTAGACAATACGACGCGCCGGTGCGATGCGCAATAGGGAAGTACGGATTTTTTTCCGACGTCAGACCTCAAACTTTGTGATACGCGACGCGCGCGGCTTCCTGTGTGTCGCCCGCGACGTAGATCTCGAAATCGGAGAACAGCGCGGGAGCCTCTCGCTCGAGCGTGCGCAGACACGCGATCGCCATGCGGCGGATCTCGAGCTCCGCACCCTCGCCGCATCGCAGCTCGAGCATCGTGCGCCAGGCGCGCGCGTTTCCCGAGACGACGATCTTCACCTCGGTGGCGTTCGGCAGCACACTGCGCGCCGCCTCGCGCGCCATCTTCCGCCGATGCACCTTGTCCGCGACCCACTCGTACCGGCGCATGAGCCCGTCCACGGCGCGCACGTACGCCGCCTGGGCGTCGGCGACCTCGCGTTCCCACTCGCCCTCGAGCGTCGCGTCCCCGATGATCGCCGGCGGCATCACGAACGCCGCGTGGGATTCGTCCACGTAGCGCTGCGACAGCTGCGAGTAGCCGAAGCCCGCCCGGTGCCGCACCAGCTCGTGCGAACAGGAGCGCGAGATCCCCTCGATCAACAGCACGTAGACGGCGTGCTCCAGCACCGAGCCGTGTCCCTGCTTCTTGATGTTCTCGAGGTATTCCGCCGTGCTGCGGTTCGCCGGGTTGTGCTGGCTCATGTAGCAGACGCGACCGGCGAATTCCGCGAGCCGCTCGCCCGAGGAGGACTCGCCGCGCCACTGCACACGCAGGTGCTCCGGCTCGAGGAACTCCGGACGGGCGATCAGCGTGACACGGGGAGCGCGGAAGATTTCCATGGGGGCTAGGGGCTAGGGGCTAGGGGCTAGGGGCTGGGGGATCGGGGAATCGCGCCAAGTCCAGCTTCGGTGTGGCCCACGCGGCGGTTCGCTCGATGTCGCGCAAGCGCGCGGCGATGTCGCCGGGAATCGGGGCCGCGTCCGGACCGACCTTCAGATCGCCGAGCGGCGCCCACTCGGGCGAGGGGAGTATAACACCGGGATTAAAGATCGCCCGGGGGTCGTACGCGCGCTTCACGTCCCGAAACAGCGCCATGACCTCGGAGCCGTAGAACCGCTCCAGCAGCCCGGCCCGCAGGCGGCCGTCGCCGTGTTCCCCCGACGGCGTGCCCCCCAGCGTGACGAGCAGCTCCGTCACGGCGGCGAACAGGCCCGCGAGCGACTCGCGCCAGCCCGGCACCGTCGTGTCGGGCAGGGCGTTCACATGCACATGACCGTCGCCCGCGTGACCGAACAGCGCGACCGGCACGCCACAGCGCGCCGCAGCCAAGCGAACGCCGGCGATGTACTCCGCCAGCCGCTCGAGCGGTACGCAACCGTCCTCCACGACCTGGAGCGAGCGCCGTGAGGGGGGGAGCCGGGCGAGCGCGGGGCTGGCGAGCTTCCGCACGGACCAGAGCTGCTCCAGCCCGCCCCGATCCACCGCCGTCGCGACGTGCGCCGTGGAGGCCTTGAGGCCGCGGACGGCGTCGCCCACCACGCCGCGCGCGGCCGCACGCGTGTCCCGCTCGAACTCCACCAGCAGCAGCCCCTCGACGCCGGCGGGAAGGTCGAGCGCGTCGCCGCCCACCAGCTCGAGGAACGTGCGGTCGAGCAGCTCGACGGCCGACGGGTTGAGTGCGATGAGGAAGGGAACCGCGCGGCCGAGGGCTTCGAGGCTGGCGAAGCCGAGGGCCGCGCCGGCGACGTCGGGGGGGCTCGGCTCGAGCCGCCACCGCACGGCGGTGACGACGGCGAGCGTGCCCTCGGCGCCGATCAGAAGGTCCAGCTCGTCACCCGACTCAGCGTAGCGGTCCAGCGCGTAGCCGCTCGAGTTCTTGCGGGTCTTCGGGAAGCGCTCGGCGACGAGCCGCTGCTTTTCCGGAGATAGGACGAACCTCTCCCCGCTCCCTTCTCCCCGGGTGACCCGCCGGGCCTCCCCATCCGCGCCCACGATCTCGACGGCGTCAACCCAGGCGCGCACGCTGCCGCAGCGCACCGAGCGGGGCCCCGCGGCGTTGGTCGCCGTCAGGCCGCCCGACGTCGCGAACGCCCCCGACGACGGGTCGGGGGCGAGCCGCAGGCCGAACGGGCGGGCGGCGTCGCCAATCTGCGCCGCCGTGACCGATGCGCCGACCCAGACCGCGCGGTGCGACCAATCGGGGGCGAGCCAGTGGAATCCGGGGCTCAGGTCCACCACCACGCCGCGCCCCACCGCTCCGCCCGGCATGCCACTGCCCGCCCCGCGCGGCACCAGCGGTGTGCCCGTGTCCGCCGCCCAACGCACCAGGTCCTGCAGCTCCTCGACGCCGCGCGGGAGCGCGACGCCCGCCGGGATGATGCGGTAGATCCCGGCGCCCTCCGAGTACGCGGCGCGGACGCGGGTGTCGGTGAGCACGTCGGGGCTCGGTCCCAAGAGCGTGGGTGGTCCGGGGTGGGTGGTCTCGTGTTGTTATTCACACGCTAAAAGCGTGTGCTCGGCACTGCACTGTGCTGAAGTGCCTGCCGAGCCCATCCTTTAGGATGGGACCACGCGGAAGCTACCATGTAACACGCACCGCGCACCATTTTGCGCTTGACACCGCAATGGCGGTGGGTGAACCTTGACCGCGTATGCCCGCCGACGCGCCGCGCGCCCAGCTCATCCACATCGAGACCGACCGCCGTCTGGGTCACGAGTGGGACGAGTGGGACGGCAAGCCGCTGCCCGGCAACGGCGACTTCTCCGCACCTCCCGGGCTGTTTTTCCGGCTCGCCGCCCTGACGCTGGCGGTCGGGCTCGGGGCGATTGCAGCGCTGATCTTCCTGCTCGCCCCGCGGCTCACGGCCGTGCTGCCCGGGCTGCCGGTGCTGCTGTGGGGCGCGCTGGCGGTCGCGGCCGGCGCGTCCGCCCTGTGGTTCGTGCTGCTGCTCCTTTCCTTTTATGGAGGGGTGCTGCTGTTACCGCAGGGGCTGCTCGAGCGCGGGCCGTACCTGCACGTCATGAGCCTCACTTCTTACCTGTCCCGCCTACTCGGCCGGCGGGATTGGGCGGAGCACGCCGCGATCGACGTCTACAACGCTCTCGCCGAGCGCCGGCGGCGCACCGTGGGGAAAGGCGAGCTGCTGGTGTTGATCCCGCGCTGTCTCTCGAAACAGGCGCTGGATGGCGTGCTGGCGATCGCGGGACGTTACGAGGTGCCGGTGTTCGTGGCGACCCGCGGGCAGCTGGCGCGGCGCGTGATCCGCGAGCGGCGCCCGCGGGCGGTGGTGGCCGTGGCGTGTGAGCGCGACATGACGACCGGCCTGCGGGACGTCGCCGGCAAGCTGCCGGTGCTCGGGCTCACGATGCGGCTCCCCAACGGACCGTGCCGGGACGCGATGGTGGATCTGGACGTCATGGAGCGCTGGGTGCGGAGTTGGGTATCCCAAAGCGCTTCTTGAGCGCCGCCACGAGCGAGTCGGCGATCGCGCGTCCCGCGTGCGTCTTGGGCACGACGACCTCGAGATCGCGCTCGGTGCGGGACGGGTCGTAGCGAGGGCGCGAGACCGTTTCCACGGTGAGTTGCGTCTGTCCCGGCACATAAGGATCGGCCCAGCAGCGGATCTTCACCGTGCCAGCGAGGTCGGGGACGTCCCCGGCGCCCCGAAATGAGCGGCGCGATCGCGTATCGTACCAGGCCGTCTCCACATATCCGTCGCGCACGTTCACCCGCTCGACCAGCAGGCTCTCCGCCCTCACCAGCGCCGCGATCTCGGGGGTCACGCGCCCGGGAGGGGCGTCGAGCACGAACCGGACGGCCTGCGGATCGGGCAGGAAGTCGGGTCGCGTGGTGACGGGAGTGCAGGCGGCCAAGAACAGGCAAACGCGGAACGCGGAAGTGGGAACGCGGAACAGCAGGGTAGGATCGCGCGGCACGACGCTCGCCCTTCTGTTCCGCGTTCCGCCTTCCGCGTTCCGCATTAGTGTTTATGCGGCGGCGTGCCGGGGGGATGCGTATGCCCGGCGGGCTTCGTCGAGTCGGCGGGCGCAGCGTGCTCGTCCTCCTCCTCCTCGCCGGGGTGATGATGATGTCCGGCCTCGCGGTCGTGCATCTCGGCCTGCATCGTCGCCGCGGGAATCCCCGCCGCGTGTTCGAACACGAGCTTCCCGCCGATCCTCCCGGTCCACACGATACCGACCAGCCCGGCGACGCTGAGGAGACGCAACGTCGCCTGCTCGACGCCGCCGAGCCGCGCGCGGCGGACCAGCCGCCATGCCAGGACGACGGTGAAGATGCCCATCGTGACGAGCGCGAGCGTCTCGTGCGTCTCCATCAGCTCGTGGATCGCCTCGCCGTGCTCGATGACGTCCTCGGCCTCTAACCCGGCGGCCACGGCCACCCAGCCGGCGAGCACGCCCGCCCACAACGTCCAACGCGCCGCCGCCTCGAGGGAGGCGCGTTTCGTGAGCCAGGCGGCAAGGTCGAACAGGACCGTCACCAGGAGCAAGGCAACGGGGAGGTCGTTTACCGCCGCGTGGAAACGGGGCCAGTCGTAGCCGAACATGCGACTCCCTTCAGATGCCCAGGTCGAGGACGCGGGGAGGATCGACCGAGTAGTCGTAGAAGCCTTTGCCGCTTTTACGGCCGTTCATGCCGGCGGTGACCATGCGCTTGAGGAGCGGGGGCGGCGCGTAGCGTTGCTCGCGGTACTCGGTGAACATGATCTCGGCGATCCGGTAGGTCGTATCGAGCCCCACCAAATCGAGCAAGGTGAGCGGGCCCATCGGATAGCCGCAGCCGAGCTGCATCGCCTTGTCGATATCGGGCACGCTCGCGACGCCGTGCTCGACGGCGCGGATGGCGTCGAGCAGGTACGGGACGAGCAGCAGGTTCACGATGAAGCCCGAGTTGTCCTTCGCGGTGACGGCCTCCTTGCCGAGGGACTTGGCGAACGCAAAGGCGCGACGGAACGTGTCGTCCGACGTAGTCACGGTGCGCACGACCTCGACGAGCGGCATGAGCGGCACCGGGTTGAAGAAGTGCAGCCCGACGAACCGGTCGGCCCGGCGCGTGGCCGCCGCCATGGCGGCGATGGTGAGGCTGGACGTATTGGAGGCGAAGATCGTCGCCGGGGGTGAACGGCCGTCCAGCTCTTTCCACAGCGCGTTCTTGAGCTCCAGGTCCTCGGTCACGGCTTCGACGATGATGTCGCAGCGTTCGAGCTCGCCGGTCGTCGTGGTGAAACTGAGCAGCTTGAGCGCGGTGTCGCGCTGGGCGGCGGTGAGCTTGCCCTTTTCCACGAACTTGGCGAGCGACTTCTCGATGCCCGCCCGCGCGCGGTCCCAGATCTCCTTCGACACGTCCCGTACCAGCGTGTCGTAGCCCGCGGTCGCAGCGACCTGCGCGATCCCGCTGCCCATCAGGCCGCAGCCCAGCACGCCTACCCGCTTGATCTCGGTCATTGCGCCCCGCGTGTGCTCGGGTGGTCTAGGTTCGGGGCCGCGCCCCGGGCGTGTCGAAGGCCTTGCGCAATTCCTCCGCGATGCGCACGAGGGGGTTGACCCGTGGGCCCGGCAGAGCGTGCTCGGGGCGGATCTCGCCACGCTCGAGCCGATCGAGCACCTGCTCCAGGCCGACCTGGATGCGCTCGTTCTGGGCACGGTGGCGCCGGGCGACGAGGATCGCGGCGATCCCGAGCCCCGCTCCCCCGGCGAACAGGAGGGGTGAGATCAGCGCGATCGGGACGACCGCGCCGAGGGCCACCGCCGCGCCGGCCGCCGCGGCGAGCGCCCCCGCACCGATGAGGCGTGCGCGACGCAGGTTCTGCACGTTGGCCACGAGCTGCACGTGACAGAAGCCGGGCTCGAGCTCGGTCACCTGGCCCCCGACCTCCGCGGCGCGCGCCAGGGCGTATGACTTCCCCTTGGCGCCGAGCGCCCGCTGGATCGACGCGAACGCGCCGACTTTAGGCTCCCAGCTCGTGCGGTCCGCGTGGCGCCGCTTCACTTGCAGCAGCTCTTCGTCCTCCATCCAGCCGCCCAGCGCCTTCAGGATCGCGGCGCGATCCCCCGGGGCGACGCGGGCCGCGGAGAGCCGTGTCGGGCCCGTCAGCCACGCGAGGGTGCCCCGTCCCTCTTCCACCACGCTGCGCGTCTGCTCTTCGAGCAGCGCCTGCTGCAAGTACCGCGTGGGGATGCCGACGTCCTGCCCCAGGGCGAGCACTTCGTCCTTCGTCAGCCCATCGCCGATGTCGCGCTCGGCCGCCTGGAGCTCGGCGGCGCGCTGGATGATCCGCTCGAGCGCCGCGCGGCTGATGAGCTCGGCGGGCATCGCTAGGCCTGGACCTTGGTCTTCGTCGGCGCGGCGGGGAGGGACTCGCCCGCGGTCCGCTCCGGCAGCGCCGGGGGCGTCGCCCGCTTGGTCACCAAGTCGAAGAATCCCTTCAACAAGTCGATCGGGATCGGGAAGAACGTCGTCGAGTTGTTTTCGGACGAGATCTCCGTCACGGTCTGCAGGTAGCGCAGCTGAATCGCGGCGGGCTCCGAGCCGATGATGCGCGCCGCCTGCGCGAGCTTCTCGGAGGCCTGCAGCTCGCCTTCGGCGTTGATGATCTTCGCCCGGCGCTCCCGCTCCGCTTCGGCCTGCCGCGCCATGGCGCGCTTCATCTCCGGAGGCAGATCCACGTCCTTCACCTCTACCGCCGTGACCTCGATCCCCCAATTCTCGGTGCGCTTGTCGATGATGTTCTTGAGGATGTTGTTGATCTTCTCGCGGCTCATCAGCAGCTCGTCGAGCTCGGTCTCGCCCAGCACCGAGCGCAGCGTCGTCTGGGCGAGCTGGCTCGTCGCGTACAGGTAATTCTCGACGCCGATCACGGCTTTTACGGGATCGCGCACGAGCATGTACAGGACCGCGTTCACCTTGATGGAGATGTTGTCGCGCGTGATCACGTCCTGCGGCGGGATGTCCATCGCGACGACGCGCAGGCTGACGGTCTGCGTCTTCGCGAACAAGGGCGGCACGTAGATGAGGCCCGGCCCCTTCGCACCCCACGAGCGGCCCAGAAAGAAATACACTGCGCGCTCGTACTCGCGGAGCACCTTGAGGCCTCCGAACAGGTACAGCGCCAGTCCGCCGAGGACGGCGGTCACGATCATGTCCATCGAGAGCTCCTCCTCAGGCCGGGAAGGCTTCCACGATCACCGCCGCCCCCTGACCGCCTCCGATGCAGGCGGAGCCCAGGCCGAAACGCTGGCGCCGGCGCCGCAGGGCGTGGAGCAGGTGGATGGTGATGCGCGTGCCGGTCGCAGCGAGCGGGTGACCGATCGCGACGGCACCGCCGTCCACATTGGTCTTGGCGCGGTCGAGCCCCAGCTCCTTCTCGACGGCGAGGTACTGGGGCGCAAACGCCTCGTTCACCTCGACGAGATCGAGCTGCTCGAGCTTCATCCCAGCCTTCTGCAGCGCCTTGCGGGCCGCGGGTGCCGGGCCAATGCCCATGTACCTGGGCTCGACCCCCGCCACCGCCCACGCTACGAGGCGGCCCAGCGGTTTCAAGCCATGCGCCTTGGCGAAATCCTCGCCCGCGATCACGGTCGCCGCCGCACCATCCACGATCCCGGACGCGTTGCCGGCGGTCACGAGCCCATCCTTCTTGAAGTAGGGTTTCAGGCCGAGCAGTACCTGTAGCGTGGTGTCCGGCCGCATGTGCTCGTCCTTGCGGTACTCGACGGTCTGCCCCTTCTGCTTGATGGGGACCGGGATCACTTCATCCTGGAACACGCAGGCGTCCCACGCTTGCTTGGCGCGCTGCTGCGACGCGAGCGCGACCTCGTCCACGTCCTTGCGGGTGAGCTTGTAGCGCTCCGCCAGGTTTTCCGCCGTCTCGGCCATGGAGAGGCCGCACTGCGGGTCTTTGAGCGCCTCCCACAAGACGTCTTCGAGCGGAGCAGCGGGGCCGAGCCGCAACCCCCACCGCGCGCCGCGCACCACGTGAGGCGCCTGGCTCATGGACTCCGTGCCGCCCGCGAGCACCGCGTTCGCCTCGCCCAGCACGATGAGCTGCGCGCCCTGCGTGATCGCCTCGAACCCCGAGCCGCACAGCCGGTTCACCGTCACGGCGGGCACTTCGATCGGGAGGCCTGCCTTGAGCCCGACGTGGCGGGCGCAGTAGATCGCGTCCGCCGAGGTCTGGAGCGCATTGCCGACGACCGTGTGGCCCACTTCTGCCGCCGGCACACCCGAGCGTTCCAGCGCGTGGCGCGCCGCGACCGCACCGAGCTCGATCGCCGAAAGGTCCTTGAGCGAACCGCCGAACGAGCCAAATCCCGTCCGCACGCCGGACAGGAAGACGACGTCTTTATTGGCACCCTGGGTTTTCATGGGGGAAGCTCCGCGTTAGACGGAGGAATATCGGGGGAATGGGGGGAGCGCGGTAGGGCGACTGTTGCGGCTGCTCTGCACTCGCCGTTCGTCGCGCCTCGCTGTTCTGCCGAACCCACTCCCCAGGTCGACGGTACAACCGGTCAAAGGATGCCTGAGGGTACCGCAATGAAGCGGATTGGTGAAACGTTGCTGGTCCTCGCGTTGATCGGATGCTCGGACTTGCCGGGACCGGCGCCACGTGAAGCGGCGAAGCCCAAGCCGGCACCTCTGGTTCTGCAGTCCGGCGAGCTGTACTGCACGGAACCCGGTGCGATGCTGAGCTCCGGCGCGCTGTACAAAGTGTGTGTCGACCCAGCCAAATGGAACCGCGATCTCGTCGTCTTCATCCCGGGATATCACGATCCCGCGAGTGCGCTGAGCCTCCCCGATGATTTCTCCGAGACCCCCGTGTCGCTGCTGTTCAGCACGTTGGGGTATGGTTTTGCGAGCACCAGCTTTCGCAGCACCGGTTTGATCGACCGCGCGACCTGGGTCGGGGGGGACCTGCTCGAGCTGGTCGAGACGGCGAAAACGCTGCTCGCCAACACGACCGGCCGGACCGCCCGGTTCGTGTATCAGACGGGAGGATCGCAGGGCGGCCTGGGCACTGTGATGGCGGTCGAGCAGTACCCCAACACGTTCAGCGGCGGGTTGGCGGGGTGCGGCCCGATCGGCGACTACCGCCGGCAGATCGATTACGTCGCGGATTTCCGTGTGGTGTTCGATCACTATTTCGCGGGCGTAATCCCGGGGTGGCCCGTGTGGAAGCAGAACCTCGGTGCGGGCAACCCCGGATACGTTGATCCCGGCTCATGGGACGCGGCTGAACGAGACGCCGGCGCGGCGCTCGACGACCCAGGCAACGCCGACCGCATCAGCCAGGTACTGCGCGTCACTCACGCGCCGGTCGATCCGCGCGATCCGGCGACGATCAAGGGGACCACCCTGGGGATTCTCTGGTACAGCTTCCGCGGCACGAACGACGCGATCGCGAAGGCGGGCGGGATGCCGTTCGACAACCGGGACCGCCACTACAGCGGGTCGAGCGATGATGACGCCTTGAACGCCGGCGTCGAGCGCTTCCAGGCCACCGCGGATGCTGCGAAGGTCGCCCCGCTACAGACCGCCGCACGGCTGCGGCGGCCGTTGGTGACGATCCACGACACGGGCGACCCGATCGTCCCGGTATGGCACGAGTCGCTGTACCGCAGCCGGCTGAACCTGCTCGGCCGGCTGCTGCACACGCCAATCACCGTCCAGCGGTATGGGCACTGCAACTTCACCGACCCCGAACTGCTGGCGGCGTTTGCGGTGCTCGTCCTCAAGGTGAGTGGCCAAAACCTGCTGGTCGCGAGGAGCGCCCTTCCCAAGACGCAGGCCCGGGCGAGCTTCCTGGCTCTGGCCCGTCAGCACGGAGCCAGTCCGACGCTGACGCGCTAGGGAAGCTCTGCACGCGTCACCTGTGCAGAGCTTCGCTAGCGCGTCAGTGGATGAAGCTGACCCAGCCCATCTCGTTCGCGACGATCGCGTAGGTGCCGCTCGCGCTGAACCCGATGTAGCGGGCGCTGCCCCCGGTGCGCACGGAATCGCGCAGCGTGCGCGTCGCGCGGTCGAGCACATAGACCTTGCCGTCCGCCAGCGTGCTCACGTACACCTGGGCGTTGTCCGGCGTGATCGCGACGTCGAAGACGTTGCGGCTTTGCGGCGTGCCGATCGGGTACTCGAGGAAGGTCGTGCTCCCCGACGGCAGGTCGCGCACCAGGAGCCGGCTGCGCTGGATATCGGTGGCGAAGAGCAGTGCGCCGTCGCGCGAGACCGCCACGTTCTGGATGCGGGCGCCCGGCACGGCGTCCGTATGGACGATCGCGTTGTTGCGCAGGTCTACGGTGCGGATCGTTCCCTCGTCTCGCGCCGCGACGTACATACACGGCGCAAAGGGATGGAACGCCACGCCAGCGAGGATCGTGCCGGCGGTCGGGATCTGCGCCACCACCTGGCGGGTGGCCGTGTCGATCACGTACACGCCGTAATAGTCGGTGAGGGCGTACAGCCGGCTGCCGTCCGGCGACAGCCCGGTCGTGAGGATGCTGCCCTCAGGTACCGTCGCGGTGCCGAACGCCTGATTCGTCGCTACGTTGATGAACGTGATGGTGCCGTCGTCCTGGTTGCTCACGTACGCCGTCCGGCCGTCGGGACTCATCCGGACCTGCGACGGCAGGTACCCCACCGGGAACGGCGCTGAGAAGGTCGTAGACGGGAGATCGGCGCGCACCGCCGAGGCGGCATGCGATTGGGTGACGTAGACCACACCCGCCGGCGAGACGGCGACGGCGAACGGCTCGCCGTCCAGCGCCACGGAGTCCACCGAGCCGAGGCCGGGATGCCCGAGCCCTCTGGGGGCCGTGCCGACCGGAGGTCGCAGGCACACGGGCGACCGGGCGTACGGATCGTCGTACACGAAGTCCACCCACCCCATCTCGTTGGCGATGACCGCGTGCGTCCCCGTCCGGTTGAAGCCGATGTAGCGGGCGCTTCCTCCGGTCACGATCGAATCGAGCAGGGCGCGCGTCGCGCGGTCGAGCACATAGACCTTGCCGTCGGCCAGCGTGCTCACGTACACCTGGGTGTTATCAGGTGTGAGGGCGACGTCGAACGCATTACGGACCTGCCCGCTCCCGATGGCGTACTCGAGGAAGGTCGAGCCCTCGGTCGTGAGATCGCGCACCAGCAGCTTGCTGCGTTGGATGTCGGTCGCGAACAGCTGACCGCCGTCGAGGGACACGGCCACGTTCTGGATCCGTGCACCCCGCACGGTGTCGCTGTGGACGACGCTGTCGTCGCGCAGATCCACCGTACGGATGGTCCCTTCGTCCCGGGCCGCGATGTACATGCAGGGCGCGAAGGGATGGAACGCGACGCCCGTAAGCAGGCTTCCCGTGGCGCTGCCGGGAATCGAATCGATCACCTCGCGCGTGGCCGTGTTGATCACGTACACGCCGAAGTAGTCCGTCAGCGCGTAGAGGCGGTCGCCCTCCGGCGACAGTCCGGTGGTGAGGATGCTCCCCGCCGGCACCGCGACTGTGGCGACGGCCTGGTTGGATGCCATGTCGACGTAGGTGATGGTCCGGGCGTCCTGGTCGCTCACGTATGCCGTCTTGCCGTCGGGATGGATGCGAACCTGCGAGGGCAGATCGCCCACCGGGAAGGACGCGGAGAACAGCGTGGCCGGGAGGTCGGCGCGGGCGGCGGATCCCGCATGGGCCTGCGTGACGTAGACGACGCCCTTGTCTGACACTGCGACGGCGAAGGGCGTGCCCGCGAGCGGAGCGGCAGAGTGCCCAGTGCGCGTCGGGTGAGTGCGATCGTTCGGCGCGTGCCAGACCGGGGGCTGCTCGCAGCGGGCCGAGGATGCGAGCGAGGAGAGCAGCACTTCATTCCCCGTCGGCGAGGCGCAGGCGGCGAGCACCAGGGAAGGCACCAAGGCCAGACGACGGAGCATCTTGCAATCTCTCCTGCGGTCGGGCGTCCCACGAAGGAACAGCGAGCCAAGAGTCATATGGCGTGCGCGCAGCAGGTGAGAGCCACCTTATCGGACGAGGTCCACCCAACCGGCCTCGTTCGCAATCAGCGCGGTTCGCCCGGCGGCGTCGAAGGCGATGCGACGCGGCTTGCCGCCCGTGCCGAGACTGCCCAAGACGCGCAGGGTGGGACGGTCGATCTGCACGACGCGCCCCGCGAACAGCAGGCCCACGTATATCACGGCCTCGTCGGGGCTGACCGCGAGGCTGAGCGCGGCGGTGCCGAATTGCACCTGAGCCAGTTGGCGACCCGTGGGGAGGTGGATGGCGTCGAGCCACCCCGCCTCGTTCGCGGCGTACAGCGTGAGGCCGTCGGCGGAGACGGCCACATCCTGGGCGACGCCCCCTACCGTGAATCGACGAGCTATCTCGAAGGTCCGCGTATCTACCTCGAGAATGAGCCCGACCCTCCACGTGGAGACGTACACCCAACGACCGGAGGGATGCACGGCGAGCCCCGTGCACACCTGAGGGACCGGCACGGACGCCACCACCCGTCGCGCATCCAGCGAGATCGTGCACAACCGATCCAGGTTGGTCACGACGTACAGCTTGCGGCCGTCGGGCGAAAGCACGGCGCCGAGGGGGTGTCCTCGCACGGGAATGGTGCCGCTCTGCCGCAGCCGGGACAGGTCGATGACCGCAACCTCTTCCGTAAACTGATTGGTCACGTACGCCACGCGGCTCGAGGAGCTCAACACGACTGCCGTAGGAGCGCTCCCCGTCGCGATGGAGCCGGTCAGGCGGAACGGTGCGAGCTCGAGGCACTCGACCGCGGCCGCGTGTACACGTGTGAGATACGCCGTGCCGTCTGCCCCGATGGCGACGTCGAATGGGCTGCCCGCCACGGGCAGCCGCTCCGAGAGGACGGCGGCGGGATGTCCGAGGCTGGCGCGCCGCGGTTGCGCCCAGCCGGGCTCGCATCGCGCCCAGCTCGGCCGGTCGCGCGGCCCCGCTGCCGCGACAGGGGTCCGCGTCGTGGCGCGATCCCCGCAGCCTTCCCGGAATCGCGCCAGCATCGCCGCGAGCCCGGCGCGCCGGACCTGGGACCAGCGCAGCCCGGTCACGCGGTGCACCAGGCGGTATGCGACCGCGGGATCGAGCTGCTCGCGCCGCGCCAGCTCGAGCAGGGAGCGGTCGCCCGACTCCGCCTCGAGCACCCAGTACAGCACGCGGGCCCATCCCGCCAGCTGCTCGAGCGGGGGCAGGCCGTCGCGCCGCAAGCCGCGGGCGAGCTGATGGCGGTCTCGCAGCCCGACCCAGGCGGCGATCTCGTTTGCCGATGCCGCGTGCCCGTTGCAGCACGCGAGGGCGCTGACGACCGCTCGGCTCGTGGCCGAGAGCGGCGGGAGCGCCGTCTGGAGCGCGTTGGTGAGCGGCAGCGGTGGCATCGATCGGACCCGCCGCAAGAACTGCACCCAAATGTCCCCGCCGGCAAGGCCCAGGCGCGAACAGCGCCCAGCCGTGCTCAATACCCGGCGGCCATGCCGTCCTTGCGTGGATCCGAGCCGCCGGCGTACCCGCGCGGCAGGCGCATGATCGCCTGGGCTCCGCCGAAGGCGACGGCGGTCTCGGACGTGACCTCGTGACCCAGCGCGGCGAGCGCGCGGCGCACGGCGTCGTCGATCGGCGCCTCCAACGCGACGCCCCGCCCCTCCAGATGCCGGAAGCGCGCCGCGTCGATCGCGTCCTGCAGATCCATTCCGAACACGATCAGGTTGAGGAGCACCTGCACATGGCCTTGCGGCTGCATCGAGCCGCCCATGACCCCGAAGCTGAGCCACGGTGCGTTGCCACCGGTGCCGTCGGGCCGCGTGACGAACGCGGGGATGATGGTATGGAACGGCCGCTTCCCCGGGGCGACCGTATTCGGCAGCCCCGGCTCGAGCGTGAATCCGGCGCCGCGGTCCTGCAGCGCGAACCCGGTGCCCGGCACGACCACACCGGAACCGAACGCATCGTACAGCGAGTTGATGAACGACACGATGTTACCGCTCGAGTCGGCGACGGTGAGATAGATCGTCTCGCTCGCGGTCTCGGGCTTCCCGGGCGCCGGACGGTCGGTGGCACGGGCGGGGTCGATGAGCGCGCGGCGCGACGCGGCGTAGGCGTCCGTGAGGAAGTTCGCTGCCGGCACGCCCATCGCCGTGGGCTCCCCCACGTACTGCGCGAGGTCGGCGTAGGCGAGCTTCTTCGCCTCGATCAACAAATGAAGGTACGCGGCGCTGTTGTGACCCAGCGCCTTCAGGTCATATGGCTCGAGGATCTTGAGCATCTCGAGCACGGCGACGCCCTGGCCGTTGGGCGGGAGCTCCCACACGCGATAGCCTTGGAACGTCGCGGAGATCGGCTCGACCCATTCGGGCCGGTGGTGCTTGAAGTCGTCGAGCGTGAGGTAGCCGCCCAGCGCGCGCACGCGGTCCGCGACGCGGCGGCCCAGCTCGCCGCCGTACAGCGCGCCGATCCCCTGGTCGGCGACGAGTCGCAGGGTGCGCGCCAGGTCGGGGTTGCGGAACCATTCGCCGGGCCGCGGAGCGCGACCCCCTTCCACTAGGTAGGTCGCGCGCGCGCCCTCGTCCCGGCGCAGTTTCGCGGCCTCGGCGCCCCACTCGGCGCTGATGATCGGCGTGACTGGAAAGCCCTCCTCGGCGTAGCCGATGGCCGGTGCGAGGGCCTGGGCCAGCGTGACCGTCCCGAAGCGCCGGAGCAGGGCGTCCCATCCCGACAGCGCTCCCGGGACCGTCACGTCCTCGACGGTTTGCTGCGGCATCGTGGCGTGCCCCTTCGCCAGCAGCGCCGCGCGCGTCATGAGACTCCCGGCGCGACCGCTGGCGTTGAGCCCGTACAGCTTGCGTTCCTTGGCGGACCACACGATGGCGAACATGTCTCCGCCGATGCCGGTCATCGGCGGCTCCACCACGTTCAGCACGGCGGCGGCCGTGATCGCGGCGTCGACGGCGTTGCCGCCGCGCTCGAGCACGGCGAGGCCCGCTGCGGTCGCGAGTGGTTGACTGGTGGCGATCATGCCGTGCGGCGCGTACACCGTCGAGCGGTGCGCCAGGGTCGTGGGACGGGGAGGCTGCTGCGAATCGGCCGCTCGTGTCATGGTAAGGAGCAGGGTGACCAACGTCAGGTGGCGCGTCGGGGTCATGGTTGGTCCTAGGAGAGGCGCTGGGCGATCGCGTCCGCGACGTCGCCTGTGCGCGCGCCGCCGCCCAGATCCGGGGTCCGTATTCCCGCCGCCAGCGTTTGCTTGACGGCGTGCTCCAGGTCCCGCGCGGCGGCGGCGTGGCCCAGCTGCTCGAGCATCAATGCGCCGGTGAGCACCGCCGCCACCGGGTTCGCGACGCCTTTCCCCGCGAGCGGCGGCGCGGAGCCGTGCACCGGCTCGAACAGGCCCCCGCGGCCGGGGTGGAGGTTCGCGCTCGCCGCGAGCCCGAGGCCACCGACCAGTCCCGCGCCCAGGTCGGAGAGGATGTCGCCGTACAGGTTATTCGTGACGATGACCTCGAACCGCTCGGGCTCGCGCACCAGCTCCATCGCCAGCGCATCGACGTAGCGGTGCTCGGCGCCGATGCCCGGGAAGGCTGCCGCGATCCGCTTGAACGTCTCCTGCCAAACCTTGTGGGCCGGCACGGCGTTGGCCTTGTCGCTCATCGTGACGCGCGTCTTGCCGCGCGCCGCGGCCCACTCGAACGCCGCCCGGATGATCCGCTCGACGCCCTTGACGGTGTTGATCTCCTCCGCGATGTAGCGTTCGCCGTCGCTGCGCCCCTTGCCCAGGTAGATCCCCTCGGTGTTCTCCCGGAAGATCACGAAGTCGATCGTCCGCCGGTCGCCCCGCAGCGCGGCGAAATCGGGGTGCAGCAGCTGCACGGGTCGAAAGTTGATGTAGAGATCGAGCCGGAACCGCAGTCCCAGCAGGATATCCCTGGCGTGCTCGTTCCCGGGCACGCGCGGATCGCCCAGGGCGCCCAGGAAGATCGCGTCCGCGTCGTCGCGCAGGTGACGGAACGCGCCTTCCGGGAGCGTCTCCTTCGTCTTGAGGTAGTGGTCCGCTCCGTAGGGAAGTCGCTCCCAGGCGAGCGCGAAGCCGTGCTTGGCGGCGGCCTTATCGAGCAGCGGGATCGCCGCCTCGATGACCTCAGGCCCGATGCCGTCTCCCGCAATGACCGCAACCCGATGGGCCTTCACAGTCCGACTGTCCGACCGTCCGACGGTCCGACTCATTCGAAGCCGGTGGCGCGCCCGCAGCCGGCGCAGTAGCGCCACCCGACGTCCACTTCGCCGCCGCAGGCGGGACAGCGCAGCTCGCCCGATGGCGGCTGGCCGCACTGCGGGCAGAAGTTCACCTTGCGGCCCCCCGGCAGCGTCTCGCCGCAATACGGGCACTGCCGGGGAGACTCGCTCTGCTCCGCCAACTCGAACGCCGAGCCCCCCGCATCGCCCGCCCGCTCCTGTTCCGGCGCCCCTGCCTCGGGCGCGTCGGGAAGTGGCGGGGAGGGCAGGGCGTCCGAGGGAACGAGCGATGGCGGCGCGTAGACGCGGTCGCCACGCAAGAAGCGCTCGGCGGCCAGACGGTTGAGGCTCAAGACCGCGTCGGGGAACTGGCGGAACAGGCTCGGATCCGGATTCACCTCTGCCGCCTCGTGCCGCAGCGCCTCCTGAACCTCTGCCGGATCGAGCGAGACGTAGCCGCGCTCGCCCGACAGCAACCGCAGCACGGCCATCTCGTAGTCCTGATGGGTCGCCACCTTGAGGGCCGAGCGGTTGGAGCGGTACGGCACCAGCCGCTCGTACACCTCCGCGGCGGGGAACGGCACGGCGAGCCGCCCCGGTGCCTCGTCCGCCAGCACCCGCACCAGCCGCTCGAACAAGCGATCCAGATCGTCAGCCAACCGGGTCCTCTCCCCTCTCCCGTCTCCCGTCTCCCGTCATTTCACCACTACCACTCCCTTCATGAACGGATGGGGGGTGCAGTGGTAGGGATACGTCCCGGGACGGTCGAATCGGTGGCTGAACGTGCCACCCGGGGGGATGGTCGGCGAGCCCGGCTCGGTTCCGTCGAACGTGACCGTGTGCTCGGCCACGTCGTCGTTGACCCAGACGACCGTGCGTCCTGCGGTGATCGTGACCGTGTCGGTTGCGAACTTGTACTGCGCGATTTTCAGGACGGCGGCCCCCTCCGGAACGACCAGCTTCGGCCTGCCGGTCCCGTGGAACCAGGGACTGAAGCGCTTCAGGTGCAGCGGGATCGTGAACTCGAAGCCGTAGAGCATCTTGCCGTTACCGACCGAGTTCCCTTGGATCGTGCTGGTCGTGGCGTTGCTCGCCTGCAGGGAGAAGGTGTGCGGCGAGCTGGGGATCAGGAAGTCGAGCGCCACGCTCCAGGCGGCGCGGGTCGACGGGCTGACGAACGAGCCGAGGTCCGCGCTCACCGCGATGTAGCGGGTCAGCCGGGCGACGAAGCCTCCAGCGAACGCGGCGCGCGCCGTGTCCTGGCCGAACGCTTTCGTCATCCCGCGCGCCGCGCCGGATACGGTCAGTTTCCCGATGGTGTAGTCGACGCTCAGCTCGCCGTCGGCGCTTCGAGCCGCGGCGTTGTAGGCGGGTGTGACGGCTACGCTGAACCCCGGCCGGCCCTCGCTTCCGAGGACGCGCCAGCGGGCGAAGAACTCGGTTTCGTTCGGGCGGTACACGCCCGGGAGGAGGACCACTTGCGAGTTCGACCCGTAGTGCATCCCCAGCCCCACAGCGTGACCGAATCCCAACGCGAGGGTGAAAGTCGGATAATTGTTGACCTTGTGGCTCGGGTCACCCGTGACGTAGAACCGGTGGACGAAGTTGAATTGCACCACGCCGGCGTCCGGCACCCAGGTCCCGCCGAGATTCGCCGGGCGGTACAGCAGGGACTGCGCGGCGAGCGGCGCGCCGGCCGATGCAGCCCCGAGGACGAACAGCGCCAACGATACACGCTTCATGACGACCCTCCCTGGCATGAGGACGTTAGAGCGACGCGGCCTTACAATCCGCAATCCGCAATCCGCAATTTGATCACCGCCACTCCCCCACCCACAAGTCGTACAGCACCGGGACGACGCGGCCCTGCTCGAGCACCTCGATCCCCGACGGGTCGCGGTAGGCCTTGCGGTAGAACACGTGCGTGACGCCCGAGTTGATGATCAGCTTGGCGCACATCACGCACGGGGAGGCGCTGATGAACACGACTTTGTCGCGCACGCTGCCGGGTGCCTTGACGAGCGCGTTCATTTCTGAATGAATGCAGCCACAGCTCCCCGGCACCGAGGAGTCACAGCGGTTGGGGAGGCCGCGGGCGTTGCCGTTGTAGCCGATGGCGAGCACGTTCTCGAGCTGCTGGTCGGTGACCACGGTCCCCACGCGCAGCCGCGCGCAGGTAGAGCGCTTGGCGAGCTCCTCGGCCATCCGCATATACACCTCGTACAGCGGTATGCGGTCAACGGGTGGGACAGACGCCCCGTCGGGTAACAGGTTCAGGAAATGCGTGTTGGCGGCGACGCCGTCTTTAGGCACGCTCATGCAGGTCGAGATCGGGATCGTAGTCGGTGTAGTGCCCCCGCGCCCGCCGCTGCGCCAGCCAGGTGTCGAAGCCGGACGGGACGAGTCCGTTGGAGCGTTCCTGGCGCTCGGCGGCGCGCATGGCGAGGTCGTTGGCGTACTCGTTCTTGGGATTGTCGTTATGGCCGCGGACCCAGCGCCACTCGATCGTGTGTCCGGCGGCCGCCTGCACCAGCTTTTGCCACAGCGGCAGATTCTCGACCGCGCCGCCCTTGCGGCGCCAGCCGCGCGCCACCCAGCCGGGAACCCAGTCGTTCATCCCCTTGATCAGGTACTCGGAATCGGACACATAGGTGACGCGCGCGTTGCGCCACTGGCGATGCAGCCACTCGAGCGTGGCGATAGCGCCCGCGAGCGCCATGCGATTGTTGGTCGTGTCGGGGGCGCACTCGTAGAAGTCCCAGCGCGCGACGCTGTCGCCGGCGGGCGCCTCGATCAGCGCGGCGTTGCCGCCGGGGTTGGGCGGCTCGGTGCCGTTGCCGAGGCAGCTCTCGTCGGCGTGGACGAGGACGTGGATCGACGGCGACTTATCGGGCATCTCAGGGCTGAATCACCACCGGGATGTCGGTGTGGCGCAGAATCTCTTCGGCGTGCGACACGACGACGGCGCTGGGGCGGCCGTGCTCGTGGCTCAGATGGGCCCCGGCGAACAGAGCGTCGCACCGGGTGCGCTTGATCACGCGGGCCACGACTTCGCCCGGGGTGCCGGGCTCGACGTGCGTCACGAAGGGGACGCGCTGCATCGAGAGCAGCGCCTCCGCGACCCCGACCACCTGCAGACCGGCGTCGCGGTCCGCCGCGGCGTGGATCAGATGGATCGTGCTCCCGACTACGGTGGCGAAGCGCGCGGCGAGCTCGAGCGCGCGCTGGCTCGTGTCGCGTCCGTCGAACGCGAGCGCGCAGGACGTCATGGGCGAGGGCAGCCCGCCGCACACGATCACGCAGCGCTCGGCGATCCGGATGAGCGACACGACCGTAGGACCGAGGGCGCCGCCTTTGGTGGTGACGCCGCGGCGGCCCACGAGCACCGCGTCGGACGCTTTCGCCAGCTCGGCGAGCTCGACGTCGGGCTCGCCCTCGCGCTCGGCGAGCTCGGCCTGCAGCCCCGCAGTGGCGAGCCGCTCGCGGGCGCGGTCCAGCATCGCCGCACCGTTGGCCGCGTGCCCATTGCGCTCCCGCACGTACGCGACCACCACCGTGCTGCCGAACCGCTGGGCCAGCACCACCGCCTCCTCGAACGCCGAGTCGGCCCGCGGGCTGCCGTCCAGCCCCACCAGCAGTCGAGTGAACACGGCTACGGCAGCACGGCGAAGGACTCGAGCTCGCGCAGCGGGAAGTCCAGGATTTCCCCCGTCATCGGCAGCCTCCCCTGAAGTGCCTCCTCGCGCTCGCCGGTGTCGAGCCGCTCGGCCACGACGACATATTCGGTGCCGCGGCGCCGCAGCGCCACCCGGCGCCGGTCGCGCACCGCCCGTTCCAACGCGTCGAGCGCATCCGGCGTGAGGCTCGTGAACTCGCGGATCGTCGCCACGGCCCGGCGCTACGCGACCACCACGCGCCCGGGCGGTCCGGCGACCACCCGCCCGATGACCGCCGCGGCGGGCGCCTGCTCCCGCTCGAGCGCGGTGACGAGCGCCGCCGCGCTGCCGGGCGCCACCGCGATCAGCAGCCCGCCCGACGTCTGCGCGTCGCACAGCAGCACGCGAGTGGTCTCGTCCACGCCCGCGGAGAAGCTCACCGAATCGACGAGGCTCGCCAGGTTGCGCTGCGTGCCGCCGGGGACGGCCCCGCGGGCCGCCATGTCGCGGGCCTGGGGCAGCAGCGGCACCGCCTGAGCCGTGACCTCTGCCGCCGCGCCGCTCGCCTCGAGCAGGCTGTGCAGGTGGCCCAGCAGCCCGAACCCGGTCACGTCGGTCGCGGCGTGGACGCCGACCGCCAGCATCGCGCGCGCCGCGGCAGCGTTGAGCGTGGTCAT
>WNGO01000136.1_pt1 | contig 55977 bp, 47 predicted proteins | sample 5400511 | NCBI WGS metagenome assembly WNGO01 (sample SAMN13153380, study PRJNA577476) | soil metagenome | isolation source: 20 cm soil or saprolite under Garry oak tree replicate 2 | place: USA:California | collected 2016-06-15 | reverse complement strand
CAGCGGTGCGGGTCTACTACGAGGCGGACACCGATCGGGCGCGGTTGCGCGATCGCGTGTACTCCGTCATCGGATACGGCAGTCAGGGGCATGCGCACGCGCAAAACCTGCGCGACAGCGGTGCGCGCGTCATCGTCGGGTTGCGGCCGAACGGCGCCTCCTGGAAACAGGCGGTGGCGGATGGCCTGGAGGTGCGGCCCGTCGCCGACGCGGCGCGCGCGGGAGATGTGATCATGATGCTCGTGCCCGACCAGGAGCAGCGCGCGGTCTATGAGACCGCCGTCGCCCCAGCCCTTGGCGCCGGCAAGACGCTGATGTTCGCGCATGGCTTCAACATTCACTTCGGCGAAATCGTGCCGCCGCCGGCCGTCGACGTGTCGATGATCGCCCCCAAGTCGCCGGGGCATCTCGTCCGCAGCGAGTACGAGGCGGGGCGCGGCGTGCCGGGGCTGGTCGCGGTGCATCAGGACGCCAGCGGCAAGGCGTTGCCCAATGCGCTGGCGTACGCGACGGGGATCGGCTGCTGCCGCGCCGGCGTCATCGGAACGACGTTCGCGGAAGAGACCGAGACCGATCTGTTTGGCGAGCAGGCGGTGCTGTGCGGCGGCGTCACCGCGCTCATCCAGGCGGGGTTCGAGACGTTGACCGAGGCGGGCTACGCGCCGGAGATGGCCTATTTCGAGTGTCTCCACGAGCTGAAGCTGATCGTCGACCTCATCTATCGCGGCGGCCTCGGATTCATGCGGCATTCGATCAGCAACACCGCCGAATACGGTGATCTGACGCGCGGCGATCGCGTCATCAGTCCGGCCGTGCGTGAAGAGATGAAGCGGCTGCTGGCGGACATTCGCAGTGGCGCATTCGCGAAAGAATGGATCGCGGAAGCACGAGCAGGCTCGCCGCGGTTTAACGAGCTCCGTCGGGCCGCACAACAGCATCCGATCGAGCAAGTCGGGGCGCGGCTGCGGGCGATGATGCCGTGGACCGAGGAGGGGAAGCGCGCGAAGGCCAAAGCTCATCGCCCGCTCGAGCGTGAGTCGGCAACTGCATGACGTTGTTTGACAAGGTCTGGCAGGCGCACGTCGTGAAGCAGCTGGCGGACGGCGTGGCGCTGCTCTACGTCGATTTGCACCTGGTCCACGAGGTGACGTCGCCGCAGGCGTTCGCCGGCCTGCGGCGCGAAGGTCGTCGCGTGCGCCGTCCCGAGCGGACGCTGGCGACGGTCGACCACAACGTTCCGACCGGCGAGCGCGCTGTTGCGGTCGCGGATCCCGTCGCGGCGCTGCAGCTCGACACGCTGGGGACGAACGCACGCGATTTCGGCGTCGAGCTGTTCGACCTGATGTCGCCGGGGCAGGGAATCGTGCACGTCATCGGCCCCGAGCTGGGCGCGACACAGCCCGGCATGGTGATCGTCTGCGGCGACTCCCATACCTCGACGCACGGCGCGTTCGGTGCATTCGCGCTGGGGATCGGTACGAGCGAAGTCGAGCACGTGCTGGCGACACAATGCATCGTGCTCTCCAAGCCGAAGAACCTCGAAGCCCGCATCACCGGCAGCCGGGCGCCGGGTGTGTCGGCGAAGGATTTGATTCTCGCGCTGATCGGCAAGATCGGCACGGCCGGCGCCGCGGGTCATGTGATCGAGTACACCGGCGATGCCATCCGCGCGCTCTCGATGGAAGAGCGGATGACGGTGTGCAACATGTCGATCGAGGCGGGCGCGCGCGCCGGGATGATCGCCCCCGACGAGGTCACGTTCGCCTATCTCAAGGGCCGCCCCCGCGCCCCAACCGGTCAGTCATGGAAGCGCGCGGTCGAGCGCTGGCGGGCGCTGCGCTCCGACCCGGGCGCGCGCTACGACACGCAGGTGCAGCTCGATGCTTCCCAAGTCGGTCCCCAGGTGACCTGGGGAACGACCCCCGGGATGGTGGCCGATATCGGCGGGCGTGTCCCCGATCCCGCGAAGCTGCCGGAAACCGAGCGCGAGGCCGCGCAGCGCGCGCTCGAATACATGGGCCTCGTCCCCGGTACGCGGCTCGAAGGCATTCCGATCGATCGCGTCTTTCTCGGATCGTGCACGAACGCGCGCATCGAGGATCTGCGTGCGGCGGCCAACGTGGTGCGCGGCCGGCACGTCGCGTCGCGGGTGCGCGCGCTGGTGGTGCCCGGGTCGCAGCGCGTCAAAGCGCAGGCGGAGCAGGAGGGACTGGATCGCGTGTTTCGCGAAGCGGGATTCGAGTGGCGCAACGCCGGTTGCTCGATGTGCCTCGGCATGAACGCCGACGTGCTGGGCGCCGGCGAGCGCTGCGCCGCGACGTCGAACCGCAACTTTGAAGGCCGGCAGGGCCGCGGGGGGCGGACGCATCTCATGAGTCCCGTCATGGCGGCGGCTGCCGCGATCGAGGGACGCCTCGTGGACGTGCGCGCATGGTGACGCCCCCCCCGCCCCCGTTCGTGCGCCACCGGGGCAAAGTTGCGGCGTTGCCGCGCGCCAACGTCGACACCGATCAGATTGTCCCCAAGCAGTTCCTGAAGGGCGTCGAGCGCACCGGATTCGCGGCGAGCCTCTTCTTCGATTGGCGCGCCAACCCGGACTTCGAGCTCAATCGTCCCGCTGCGCAGGGGGCGACGATTCTGTTGACGGGCCCGAACTTCGGTTGCGGGTCCTCGCGCGAACACGCCGTGTGGGCGCTCGCGCAGTACGGATTCCGCGCCATCATCGCGCCGTCGTTCGCCGACATCTTCACCGCCAACTGCTACCGCAACGGCGTCCTGCCGGTGCGGTTGCCGGCCGGTGAGGTCGACATCCTGATGCGGAATGCCGCGCGTGGTAGCTACGAGCTCGTCGTGGATCTCGCCGAGCTCCGCGTGACGGATGAGCAGGGGTTCTCCACGTCTTTCAGTGCTGACGCCTACGGCCGCGAGCTGTTGCTGCGCGGTCTCGACGAAATCGGGCGTACACTGCTCGAGGAGCCGAGCATCGCGGCGTACGAGCGGAGCCATCCATGAAGACGTACTCGATAGCGGTGCTGCCGGGCGACGGGATCGGGCCGGAAGTGACCGCGCAGGCTGTGCGCGCGCTCGAGGCGGTCGGCGAGCGGTTCGACCTTCGCTTCACGTTTACGACCTTCCCTGTGGGTGCGGCGGCCGTCGCGGCGGCCAACGATCCGCTGCCGCCCGCGACGCGCGCCGCCGTTACACACAGCGATGCCGTGCTGCTCGGCGCGGTAGGAGATGCCGCGCTCGATGGTGCGCCTCGCGAGCTGCGCCCCGAGACCGGCCTGCTCGCGCTGCGCAAGCTGCTGAAAGTGTATGCCAACCTGCGGCCGGTGGCCGTTCATCCGGCGCTGCTGGGCTGCTCGCCGCTCAAAGCCGACCGGTTGCGCGGCGTCGATCTGCTCGTCGTGCGCGAGCTCACGGGCGGGCTCTACTATGGAGAGCCGCGCGGGCGTAACGGGAAAAGCGCCGTGAACACGCTGGCGTATACCGCCGCCGAGATCGAGCGCGTGGCGCGCGTGGCGTTCGACGCCGCCAGGAGCCGCCGCCGGCTGGTCACATCGGTGGACAAGGCGAACGTCCTCGAAGTGTCCCAACTGTGGCGGGAGACCGTCACGCAGGTCGCGCGCGACTACCCGGACGTCCGGCTCGAGCATTCGTACGTCGACACCGCCGCGATGCGGCTGGTCACCGATCCTGCGTCACTGGACGTGCTCCTCACGGAGAACATGTTCGGCGACATCCTCAGCGATGAAGCGGCGGTCCTCGCCGGCTCACTCGGTCTGCTCCCCTCGGCGTCGCTCGGTCCGCCCCCCGGGCCCGGGTTGTTCGAGCCGGTGCACGGCTCGGCGCCGCCGCTCGCGGGCCGCGACGTGGCGAACCCCCTCGGAGCGATTTCCACCGCGGGAATGTTGCTGCGCCACGGCCTGAAGCTTCCGGAGGCGGCCGCTGCGGTGGACGACGCAGTCGCGGCGGTCCTCGACGCCGGTGCGCGCACGCGCGATCTCGCCCTGCCGGGCGAATCGTGGATCGGGACGGCGGACATGGGCGCCCGCGTCGCGGAATTCATTCTGGCCGAAGCGCTCGAGGGACTGTCGTGAGCGACAATTTTCGTAGCCGGGCGGTGACGGAGGGGCTGGAGCGCGCGCCCAACCGTGCGATGCTGCGCGCGGTGGGGTTCAAGGACGGCGACTTCGCGAAGCCGATCGTCGGGATTGCGAGCGCCCACAGCACCATTACGCCCTGCAATGCCGGGCTCGACCGGCTCGCGCGCCGCGCCGAACAGGCGCTGCGGCAGGCGGGCGCGATGCCTCAGACCTTCGGGACCATCACCGTCAGCGACGGCATTTCGATGGGCACCGAAGGGATGCGCTACTCCCTGGTGTCGCGCGAGGTGATCGCCGACTCGATCGAGACGGCGTGCGGCGCGCAGCGCATGGATGGGGTGCTGGCGATCGGCGGCTGCGACAAGAACATGCCCGGCGCGATGATCGCGATCGCGCGGCTCGATATTCCCGCGATCTTCGTCTACGGCGGCACGATCAAGCCCGGTCACCACCAGGGGCGCGACCTGACGGTCGTGAGCGTGTTCGAAGCGGTGGGGGCGGCCGGGGCGGGGCGCATGCCGCAGGACGAGCTGCTCGAGATCGAGCGCCGCGCCTGTCCGGGCGCGGGCTCGTGCGGCGGCATGTTCACCGCGAACACGATGTCGGCGGCGATCGAGGCGATGGGGATGAGCCTGCCGTACTCGTCGACGATGGCCGCCGAGGACCAGGAAACGGCCGATAACGCCGCGCGCGCGGCCGAGGTGCTGTACCAGGCCGTGCACGCGCGGCGGCTGCCGCGCGGCATCCTGACGCGGAAGGCGTTCGAGAACGCGATCGCGGTGGTAATGGCGATCGGCGGCTCCACCAACGCGGTGCTGCACCTTTTGGCAATCGCGCGAGCGGCAGGCGTGCAGCTCGCACTCGACGACTTCGAACCGGTGCGCAAGCGCGTCCCGGTGCTGTGCGACCTCAAGCCGTCGGGGCGCTATGTCGCGACCGACCTGCATCGGGCGGGCGGGATCCCCCAGGTCATGAGCATCCTGCTCGCGAACGGCGTGCTGCACGGCGATGCGCGCACGATCGACGGCCGCACCGTGGCCGAGGTACTGAAGGGCATCTCCCCACAGCCGTCATCCGAACAGGATGTGATCCGGCCATGGGACCGGCCGCTCGCGCCGTCGGGACACATCGTAGTCCTGCGCGGCAATCTGGCGCCGGAAGGCGCGGTCGCAAAAGTCAGCGGGCACGGCAATCACGAGATCACCGGTCCGGCGCGGGTCTTCGATTCGGAAGAGGCGTGTCTCGCGGCGATCCTGGCCGGAGCGATTCACGGCGGCGATGTCGTGGTCATCCGCTATGAGGGCCCCAAGGGTGGCCCCGGGATGCGCGAGATGCTGGCTCCGACGGCGGCGCTGGTCGGGGCAGGCCTCGGCGATTCCGTCGGGCTGATCACCGATGGCCGGTTCTCCGGCGGGACTCACGGGCTCGTGGTGGGACATGTGGCGCCGGAAGCGGCGCTCGGCGGCCCGATCGCGCTGGTGCAGGAAAACGATTCGCTCACAATCGCCGCCGCCCCCCGCGAGCTGAAAATCAACATCCCCGACCGCGAGCTGGCGAAGCGGCGCGCCGCGTGGACCGCGCCCGCGCCGCGCTACACGTCCGGAGTGTTGGCGAAGTATGCGCGGCTCGTCTCGAGCAGCAGCCAGGGCGCGGTGACCGATGCCTGAGCCGGGGGGCGTCGCGATTCAAGGCGAAGCCGGATCGTTCAGCCACGCCGCGGCGATCGAGACGCATGGCCCTGGGCTGCAGCTCGTGCCGTGCACCACGTTCGTCGACCTGTTCCGGGCCGTCGAAACGGGTGATGCATCGAGCGGGGTCGTGCCGATCGAAAACACGCTTGCCGGTTCGGTGCACGAGAATTACGACCTGTTGAGCGCGCACGAGCTGCACGTGGTCGCCGAAACCGAATTGCGCATCCGCCACTGTCTGATCGCGCCGCCGCGCACCGCGCTCGACGCCATTCATCGCGTCGCGTCGCACCCGGTGGCCCTGGCGCAGTGCCGGCATTTTTTCCTGACGCATCCCGGCGTCGTTGCGGTTCCGGCGTACGACACCGCCGGCAGCGTCCGCGATCTCATGGCCGGCCGCGGCGGCTCAGACGCGGCGATCGCGTCGAAGCTGGCGGCGGAGCTGTACGGCGCCGAAGTGCTGGCCGAAGGGTTGGAGGATCACGCCGAGAACTACACGCGGTTTCTGGTGATCGCCCGCGAGCCGGCCGCGCGCCGGCAGACGGAGTCGAACAAGACGTCGCTGATCCTCGCGCTGGCAAACACGCCCGGGTCGTTGCATCGGGCGCTCGGGGTGTTCGCGGCTCGCGGGCTCGATCTCAGCAAGATCGAATCGCGGCCGCTGCCGGGCCGTCCCTGGGAGTATCTGTTCTATCTCGACGTCATCGACGCCGGGCAAGGCACTGTGGGCGAGGCGATCGAGGAGCTTCGCACGTTTGCCTTCGGCGTGCGCATCCTCGGCACCTATCCGGCACGATAGCTAAAGCCACAATCGCGGGCCATTATAGGCGGCCTAACCCGCATTTCAGGGAGAACCGCCATGAAGAAACCCACCTGGTCCCGCCGTGAATTTCTCGAAGCGAGTGCCGCCGCTGCCGGCGTCTCACTCGCGCCGCTCAAGTTCCGCGTCGTCGCGCCCAGCGACACCGTCCGCTTCGGGATGGTGGGCGTGGGCATGCAGGGCTCCGGGCTGCTGGGCACAGCCAGTCAGCTGCCCGGCGTGACGTGCGCCGCCGCGGCCGACCTGTACGACGGCCGCCATACGTTGGCCAAGGAGATCACCCGGCCCGACCTCCCCACCACGCGTGAGTATCGCAGGCTGCTCGACGACAAAAACATCGATTGCATCGTCGCCGCGGTGCCCGATCACTGGCACCGCCGCATGGTCGTGGAAGCGGTGAGTGCGGGGAAAGACATCTATATCGAGAAGCCGATGTCGCACACGGCGGCCGACGGTGTGGCGATGGTGGACGCCGTCAAAAAGAGCGGCCGCATCCTCCAAGTCGGCTCGCAGCGAGTCAGCTCGCAGATCTGCGCCAAGGCGAAAGAGATGGTCGCGCAGGGGATGCTCGGTGACCTGACGCTCGTCGAAGGATGGCTCGGCCGCAACGATCCGACGGGCGCGTGGGAGTATCCGCCGCCGCCCGACCTGTCGCTGCGCACGCTCGACTGGGATACCTGGCAGAACGACGTGCCGAAGCGCCCGCTCGATCCGAACATTTTTGCGCGCTGGCGCTGCTGGAAGGAATACGGCACCGGTGTCGCCGGTGATCTCCTCGTCCACCTGATCAGCGGCATGCAGTTCATGCTCGGCATCAACGAGCCGCCCAAGCAGGCGGCCGCGGTGGGCGGGATCCGGCGCTGGAAGGATGGGCGCAACATGCCCGACGTGCACGCGACGATTTACTACTACGGCGACACCGATCTGCCCGTGTACATGCGGCTGAATCTCGGGACGGAGATGCCCGAGCAGTATCGCATCCAGGGATCGAAAGGCGTGCTCGAGGTGTCGGGCAATACATTGTCATTCTCGCCGCAGAACGGCACGGATTCGTGGCCGAGCTACTACACCGGCAGCTATCCGCGCGCGCTGCGGGACGCGTACCAAGCGCAATGGCACAAGGACAACGATCCGAAGGTCGGCCAGCCGGTCCAGCTATCGGAGACGGTGAGCTTCACGAGTCCCGACTTCGACGATACCAGGCCGCATCTGTGGACTTTCTTCGAAGCCGTGCGCACACGGAAACCGGTCGTCGAGGATGTGGTGTTCGGGCACCACGCCGCGCTGGCGTGTCACATGGCGAACGAGGCGTATTTCCGGCGCACCACCGTGTCGTGGGACGACGCGACGAAAACGATCAAGGGCTGACCGCGAAGCTCACCCAGGGGGTCCGCAGCGGTTCGGGCGCGTCGGAGGGCAGGATCCCCTGGGCCCGGTAGTGGCCTGGTTCCTGCGGCAGCCAGGTGTCGTGCCATTGCAGCGACTCACCAGGCTTCAGCGAGCGGATCTGGAGGATGCTCGGCCCCACCCCCTGCTCCAGGCGCCGCCACACGATGGCCCCCCCCCCGTCCGCGCGCGCGACGACGATGTCGAACACGATCGTCCGGCCGAGAAAGTGTGCTTCGACGGGAGCTTTCGAGGAATTGCGTAACCGCAGCGTGAAGGGCGCGCGCCTTCCGACGCGCGCCCCCCCCGCAGGCACCGCGATGGTGAATTCGAGCGGTTTCAGAACGTCGTGAGGGGTCCGAGCTCTTGCTCGACGTTGGCGATCGGGCTGTACACGAATTGTGTGCCGGCCCCATTCCCGCCCCACAACACGCCGAGCAGCCGGACACCGGCGCCGGTATCGAGGAACACGTCGGAGCCGGAATCGCCACCGCCGACCCCCGCGCTCACGATGTTCTGGCACAGCTGCACGATGTTGGATCCAGACACTCCGGTGTTGACGCACGTATTTGTGATCATGCCCTGCGTCCAGCCCGTGGTGCGGCCGACCTTGTTCGCGACATCGCCGACCACTTCACCACCCTCGCCCACGATCGTGAACGTTCCGGTGATCACCAACGAGCCGTTGTTGGGGCCGCTGGTCTGCGCAATGTCGCCGAGTGTGAATGGCACGCCGGCCGCGTACGCGGCCCGCGCGGAGTCGCTGAGCCGACAGCGCCGGCCCTTGGGGCAGGGAGAGTTCTTTCCCTTGCTCCGGACGTACTTTGGATCGGCCACCTCGGTACCGATGAAGCTGTTCGGTTGACTCGAAAGTGACTGGTAGTACGGTGTCGCTTCTACGCCGCCCTGCACGTTGGTGCAGTGCGACGCGGTCACGAACGAGTTCTGGCCGCTGCTGACGGCGTTGAAGCCGATCGAGCAGAGGAAGCCCGGGAAGTTGATTTGCAGACCGGCCACGACGGGGCGAACCTGTTCTTGCAGGGTTGCCACGTAGTGTATCGGATCGGCGTCGCGCACCGTCAGCGCCTCGACGGGAACGCCCAGCCGCGCGGCGAGGCTGCGGATGTTCGCGTGTGATGCGCCGTGCTCCACGCCGACGAGCACGCGATTCGCGGCCTCGTCGAGGTCAACGAAGACGACGCCGCCCTGCTCGAACGCGTCCTGAGAGATCTGCTGGAACCACCGATCGAGATCACCATAGGCAAAGCGTGCCGCAAGCACACGGATGCCGGTGGCGCCGCGCGCCCGGGCAAAGCCGCCGAGCAGCCGTTCAGCGAGGCCGCCCTGCCCCAGGTCGGTGAGATAGACGGTGGGCACGCCGTGATCGATGAAGAGGCCGCCGAAGCCCGGCAGCGCGCGGGTCAGCGAGGCCATGTCGGGCGCCTGCTGCGGCCGGATCAGCGATGTGGGCGCTGGTCCCGTCGTGGGGCCCGTGTCACTGCACGCCGCCACGGCGGCGAGAATGGCGAGTCCGGTGATGCGGACGGCTACGTGGTGCAATCGCATACACCCTCCAAACAAAGGGTCAACCTTCTGCGGTCAACGTCACCTTGAAGCCCTTCGCCTTCAGACTGGCCGAGAGACCAGCCTTTTCGACCGAGCGCATATACGCTTCGTCGGGCTCGATCACCTTCTTTTCGACGAGCTCGAGCAGCGCGTCGTTCAGCGTCAGCATCCCCAGCTTCTTGCTGGTCTGAATGATCGAGGGAATCTGAAACGTCTTGCCCTCGCGGATCAGGTTCGCGATGGCCGGTGTGGTGAGCAGGATCTCGCGTGCCGCCACCCGACCCCCACCGGTCTTTTTGCACAGCGTCTGCGAAATCACGCCCTTCAGCGATTCCGATAGCATTACCCGGATCTGCGCCTGGCGATCCGCGGGAAACTGATCGATGATGCGGTCCACGGTCGACGCGGCCGTGGTGGTGTGGAGCGTGCCGAACACGAGATGCCCGGTTTCGGCCGTCTCGATCGCGACGGCGATCGTCTCGAGGTCCCGCATCTCGCCGACCAGTACGATGTCGGGGTCCTCGCGCAGCGCGGCCCGCAACGCGGATTTGAAGCTCTCGGTGTGCACGTGCACCTGCCGCTGCGTGATCAGGCACTTCTTGTTCTCGTGCACAAACTCGATCGGGTCTTCGATCGTGATGATGTGATCGGTGCGGGTCCGATTGACGAGGTCGATGAGCGCACACAGCGTCGTCGATTTCCCGGAGCCGGTCGGACCGGTCACGAGCACGAGGCCCTTCGTCAGGTAGCACAGCTTCTGCACCTCGTCGGTCAACCCCATCTCTTCGACGCTCACCACCTTGGCGGGAATGACGCGGAACACGGCGACCGGCCCTTTGCGGTCGCGCGCCGCATTCACGCGGAAGCGGGCGAGGCCGGAGATCTCGTAGGCGAAATCGGTATCACCCGTCTCTTTCCATTCGCCGCGATTGCGCTCCGGCATGATCGAGAGCACGAGCAGCTCGAGATCGTTCACGCTGAGCGCCGCGCCCCCCCCGGGCTGGCGCTTGATCTCGCCGTGCGTCCGGAACAGCGGCGGCTCGCCCACCCGCAGGTGCAAGTCCGAGCTGCCTGAGCTGACGAGCGCCCGCAGCAGCTTGCCGAGCTTCTGCTCGGCGGCCTCGTACTGCGACGACGCGAATTCGCCGGGGAGCGCGCTCGGCGCCGCCGGCATTTCGGGCGCGGGACCTTCCACCATCGGTGCGGCGGCGATGACGGATGCCCGAGGAGCCTTGGCTGGCGCGGCTGGTTTTGCTGCCGGCTGCGCCGGACGCACCGCAGTAGTATCGGCCCGCGCGGCGGCGGAGGCCGGAACTGCAGGCGCCGCTTGCTCTTGCGAGGCCCGCCGCACTGCGGAGATCACGGCGGTCAGCCGCCCGCCCTCCGGCACGATCCTCACGCGCACCAAGCCGTTCGCGCCCGCGTAATCGAACTCGGTCTCCGACTGCTGGTCGATCTTGTCCGCCGCTTCGGGCGGCGCGACTTCGACCATCAGCGCGTAGATGTGCTGGTCGGTGAGCGGCTGCTTGGAGACTTTGCGCGGCTTGCCGTCTTTGACCAGCGTGACCGGCTCGTCGGGCAGCAGGTACAGCTGGTCCGCGCGCTCGCGCAACATCACGTCGACGAAGGGATCAAGCCGTGCCGGCATGCATCAGTCCTCAGGGCGCGCGTACAGCACGTGCGCGCGGTTCACGAGGTGGACTTCATCGGCGGTCGCGATGGTGAAGAACGGCTCGGGCGACGCGTTGAGGTAGTCGAGCAGCCGCGAGTGATGCTGCGGCAGCTCGAGGGTCGCCCGGCCTTTGGCTACCAGCAGCACACCTCCGCCGTTGCCCTGGGGGCGAAACGGGAAGAATCCCTCGGCACGGTTCAACATGTCGAGCGGCGTCTCGTGGCCGGCATGCTGCGGGACGCGCTCCATGACGTAGATCTCGCCCCCCCGCTTGCCGCCGCTCGTCTGTAACAGTGTCGCCCGAATGGCGACGCGTGGCACGGAAAAGCCGGTCATACAAGCGTACGCCGTGAGCCTTTGGCTACCAGCAGCACACCTCCGCCGTTGCCCTGGGGGCGAAACGGGAAGAATCCCTCGGCACGGTTCAACATGTCGAGCGGCGTCTCGTGGCCGGCATGCTGCGGGACGCGCTCCATGACGTAGATCTCGCCCCCGCGCTTGCCGCCGCTCGTCTGTAACAGTGTCGCCCGAATGGCGACGCGTGGCACGGAAAAGCCGGTCACCGATTCCTGCATTGCACCGAGACCGGCGCCCGATTGCCGCACGCAATGGTCTCGTTCATGCCGCGCACGAGGGGGCCGCAGGCCGTGTTGTGCGCCGTCTCGGTGGCCTCGGCGGCCGTCCTGCCCGCGGCGGTGGCGCAGTTGGACCCGCCGTTGAATTCCACGCACACCCGGCATTCTTGGGTCGCGTGGGCGGTGGACATATAGAAGAAGAGCGCGATGACCAGCGCTACGATCGCCAGAGTGATCAAGGTTGATCGCTTCATGTCTCGTTTTCCCGGTGAGTCGACAAGCTGTCGCGGATGGGGAATTCGCGCCAGAGGCAGCCGGCATGTAACGTGTAGGGAATGACTGGCATCGTCCGCATCTTCATGCTCACGTCGGCGCTGCTGGGGCTGGTGTTGGTTTTGGTCGCGGCGTCCGCCTGGCGCCAACGCAGCCGCCTCAGCTCCCTGGTCGGCTTTCTCGCCGCCGCCCTGTGCCTCGCGGTCGGCGCGCTGTGCGCCACGATCTCGGTCGGGATTCGCGGCTATCGCGCGCTCACGGCGGAAGTCGTGGCGGCGACGATCGTCACGGAGCCGCTCGCGCCCCAGCGATTCCGCGCCACGGTGACGCTGCCCGACCGCAGCGTCCACATGTTCGATCTCGCCGGCGACGCCATCTACGTCGATGCCCACATCCTGAAGTGGCGCGCGCTCGCGAATCTCGTCGGCCTGCACACCGCCTACGAGCTCGATCGCATCGCGGGTCGCTACCAGAAGCTGGCGGACGAGCAGGCGCGGGAGCGCACGGTGTACTCGCTCGCGACCGACAAGCCGTTCGACACGTTTGATCTCGCGCGCCGCTATTGGGTGCTGCGGCCGTTCGTCGACGCGCAGTACGGCTCGGCGACGTTCATCAACGCAACGGCAGCCGGCAGCCAACGGGACGCCACGCAGGTGACCTACGAAGTTCGCGTCTCGACCACCGGACTCCTGGTACGCGCGGCGCGGCCAAGGTAAGCTTCTCGCCGTGGCGGACAAGAAACCCAGACCCAATTACTCCAACGCCTGGCGCGAAGCGCGGGCGCTGATCTGGCAGCATCGCGGCCGGCTCGCCATCGGTCTCGGGTTGATGCTGGTCAGCCGGCTCGCGGGGCTCGTCCTGCCATGGTCGTCCCGCTACATCATCGATCAGGTCGTCGGGCAGAGACGCGCGGACCTGCTGGGCATCATTGCGGCAGCGGTCGGCGCCGCGGCCGTCGTCCAGGCGGTGACCTCGTTCGGGTTGTCGCAGATTCTCGGCGTCGCGGCCCAACGCGCCATCACCGACATGCGCAAATCCATCCAGGCATTCGTGTTGCGCTTGCCGATCTCGTATTTTGATTCGACCAAAACCGGCATCCTGATCTCGCGGATCATGACCGATGCGGAGGGCATTCGCAACCTGGTCGGCACCGGGTTGGTGCAGCTGGTCGGAGGCCTGGTCACCGCGAGCATCGCGTTGGGCGTGCTCTTCTGGCTGAATTGGAAGCTCACGGCGATCGCGATTCTCGTGCTGGCGCTGTTCGGCGGCGGGATGGCGTACGCGTTCGCCAAGCTGCGCCCCCTGTTCCGCGAGCGCGGCAAGCTCAACGCCGAGGTGACCGGTCGTCTCGCCGAGACGCTGGGTGGCATCCGGATCGTGAAGGCGTACCGGTCGGAGCGCGGCGAGCGGCTCGTCTTCGCGCGCGGCGCGCACAGCCTGTTCCGCAACATCGCCACGACCATGACGGGCGTCTCCGGCGTCGGCGCGTTTGCGCAGCTGGTCATCGGCGCGATTTCGCTGGTCATGATTCTCGTCGGCGGGCGGGCGGTCCTCTCGCAGGCGATGACGCTGGGGCAGTTCGTCCAGTACGTCTTCTTCGTGGGTCTCGTCGCGCTGCCGCTGATCAACATCGCGTCGATCGGCACCCAGATCACCGAAGCGTTCGCGGGGCTCGACCGCATCTACGAGCTGCGCCGCATGACGACCGAAGACGCCGAAGATGCGCAGCGCGCGCCGCTGGGTCCCGTGCGCGGCGACGTCGCCTTCGAGCACGTGACGTTTGCGTACAAACCGGGCGTTCCCGTCCTCAAGGACGTGTCGTTTCGGGCGCGCGCCGGCTCGACGACGGCGCTGGTGGGCTCGTCGGGATCCGGCAAGAGCACGCTCATCGGGCTGGTCCTCGCCTTCAATCGGCCCGAGAAGGGCAGGGTGCTGGTCGACGGGCGCGATCTCGGCACCGTGCCGCTGGCGGACTACCGCACACAGCTGGGCGTGGTGCTGCAGGACAACTTCCTGTTCGACGGCACGATCGCCGAGAACATCGCCTTCGCGCGCCCGCACGCGACGCGGCAGGAGATCGAGGCCGTCGCCCGCATCGCGCACTGCGACGAGTTCATCGAGCAGTTCGACGAGCAGTACGACACGGTGGTGGGCGAGCGCGGCGTGAAGCTCTCGGGCGGCCAGCGGCAGCGCATTTCGATCGCCCGGGCGATTCTCGCCGATCCCCGCATTCTGGTGCTCGATGAGGCGACGTCGAGCCTCGATTCGGAGAGCGAAGCCAAGATCCAGGACGGCTTGCGCGCGCTACGGCGCGGCCGGACGACGTTCGTGATCGCCCACCGGCTCTCGACGATCCGGAGCGCGGATCAGATTCTGGTGCTCGAGGGTGGTGAGATCGTGGAGCGGGGAACGCACGAGGAACTGCTGGCGGCGAGTGGGCGGTACCGGCAGCTGTACGACAAACAATACAATTTTGAGAGAGATCGCTTCATCAACCCCGGCGAAGACTTTACGCCGGAACCGGTGGAGGAGGGCGTCGCCATTCCTCCGGTGACGCCCCCCACCCGTCTCTAACTGCTAGTTCACCATCACCTGTCCGTTGGTCATCGCGAATAGCGGATAATTCGGCTGCGCGGCGCACGGCACGGCGAGCGCCCCGAGGAAGCTGAAACTGATCGCGTCGGCGGGATCGCTCGCAGATGATCCCAGATCGGCGACGCGCGTCGAGGCCGGCAAACCGCTGAGATCGACGCCGCCCTGCCCGGTGCTGCCGGACCGAACGATGCCGCTAATCCAGGCCTGATTGCCTTGTACGACGAGGCAGTTCACGTCGACGTGAATGCCGCCCTGTCCCTGCCCGAACTGGTCCGACCATTCACCCGCAATGCTGCCGTCCGCCTTCTCGAGGGCGAGAAGCGAGAAATTCGCGTCGGTATGCGCGGCAAAATCGACGTCCGCGCCACCTACGGACACGCGATGCACCACGCCACCTGCGCTTTGTGTGCTGGCAGTGATGCTGCCCTGGGACGAGCGGCTGGTGCGGGCGTCGAGGGGCGCGTTGGGCTCGTTACAGGCGACGGCGAAGGCTAGGGCGGAGAGGGCAAACCATGCGGTTTTCATGACGGTCTCCTGTGAGGTGGAAGGGAGGCTGCTGTGAACGCGTTCAGCATCCGCCCGCTTCCGGGAGACCACAACCAACGATCGAGAGGAACCACCAGTCTCTGACGATTCAGTAACACGACGTAGACGAGACTTACACGTGACGTGCACCCCACGTCGCAGTATGAAATTGCTCCGAACGCGGCGCCAGTTTGCCTGTGCCCGCGGCGTACTGCTTCCAGCTCACCGCCGGATAATCGTTCGGCACCCGCTGCATCGTAATGCAATCCTGCACCGGACAAACCGCCGCGCAGAGATTGCACCCGACGCATGCCTCTTCAATGATCTCGACCACCGGCCCTCCATTGTCGCGCGGCAGGCGCCGGATCGCCTGGTGCGCCCCGTCTTCGCACGCCGTCCAGCACAGCGCGCACTTGATGCATTTGTCCTGATCGATGTGGGCGAGCAGGTGATAGTTGAGATCGAGCTCTTCCCACTTCGTGACGCGCGGCAACGCCCGGCCGCGCACGTCGGCCAGCGTGCGATGGCCGCGCTCATCCATCCAGTTCGACAGCCCGTCGATCAAGTCTTCCACGATGCGGAAGCCGTAATGCATGACCGCGGTACAGACTTGCAGCGTACCTGCGCCCAGCGCGATGAATTCGGCGGCATCCCGCCAGCTCGCGATCCCGCCGATGCCCGAGATGGGGATCTTCACGCTCGGATCTCCGGCCACCGCGGACACCAGATGGAGCGCGATCGGCTTGACCGCCGGTCCGCAGTAGCCGCCATGGCTCGACTTGCCGGCGACCGAGGGCTGCGGCTCGAAGGTCGTCAGATCGACGCCGACGATCGAGTTGATGGTGTTGATCAGCGATAGGGCATCGGCGCCGCCCTTCACCGCCGCCCGCGCGATGTACGTGATGTCGGTGACGTTGGGCGTGAGCTTCACGATCACGGGAATCGTGGCGACTTCCTTGACCCATTCCACGATCTGGCAGGTGTAATCGGGCACCTGGCCCACCGCGCTGCCCATGCCGCGTTCGCTCATGCCGTGGGGGCAGCCGAAGTTCAGCTCGATGCCGTCGGCGCCGGTGTCTTCCGTCTGTTTGACGATGGCGTGCCACGCTGCGCGCTTCGATTCGACCATCAGCGACGCGATCACCGCATGCCTGGGATAGTTGCGCTTGACCTCGGCGATTTCCTTGAGGTTGTCCACGACGGGACGGTCGCTGATCAGCTCGATGTTGTTGAAGCCCATCATGCGGTTCTGGCCGAGGTCGACCGAGCCGTAGCGCGAGAAGACGTTGATGATCGGCTCGCCGATCGTCTTCCAGACCGCGCCGCCCCAACCCTGGTCAAATGCTTTGGCCACTTGGCCGTAGGTATTGGTGGGTGGCCCGGACGCGAGCCAGAAAGGGTTCGGGCTCTTGATGCCCGCGAAGTTGGTTGTGAGATCAGCCATAGTACCTCCACACGCAGTTGGGGATGGGTAGGGGCGCAGCATGCTGCGCCCCTACAGAGCATCCCCTCCCGTTAGCATTTCATGAATCCTCTTCGCCGCCGCTACCCCCTCCGCCGCCGCATTCACAATCTCCGCCCCGCCGTTGGCACAATCACCGCCCGTGAAGACGCGCGAATGGTCTTTCGGCCAAGTCAGCTCCGTCCGCTCGCCTTGCCCGATCGCGACGATCACCATATCGCAGGGAATGGTTTCGGTGCCGCTCGAGGTCCGGACTTCCACCGCGGCGACCGCACCAGATCCATTGCCGATGATGCGCTGCGGCGCGGCGTTGAAGCGGAAACCGCAGCCGTCGCGCTTGGCGAGCTCGTACTCGTAGTGATAGCACGGCATGTCCGCTTCCCCGCGCCGGTACACGATCGTGGCGGCCGCGGCGCCGAGCCGCTTGGCCTGCGTGACGGCGTCGATGGCGGTGTTGCCCGCGCCGATCACGACGACCTGCCGGCCGACCGTCGTTTCCCGGTAGGGATGCGTCTTGAGATGCGCGATGAACGTCAGCGCATCAATCACGCCCGGCAGATCTTCGCCCGGGATGCCGAGCTGCTTCGTGCTTCCCAACCCCACGCCGACGAACACCGCGTCGTACTGCGCCAGGAGCCGATCGATCGACTCCACGGTGACGCCCGTCTCGAGCTCGACGCCGAGGTCGAGGATATCCTGCACTTCAGCCAGCGCGACGTCCGCCTTCAGCTTGTATTCGGCAATGCCGTAGGTATTCAGGCCCCCCGGCTGGGTCTTCGACTCGAACACCGTCACAGCGTGACCGTGGCGCCGCAGGTCGCGCGCGCAGGCGAGTCCCGCCGGTCCGGCCCCCACGATCGCAACGCGTTTTCCGGTTGGCTTCCCCGACTCGAACAGCTTGAGCTGTTTCTCCAGGACGTAATCGGTCGCATGGCGCTGCAGCAGCGCGATCTTGATCGGCTGCTCGTCACGGTCGTTCAGGACGCATGCGCCTTCGCACAGCACTTCGACGGGACACGCCCGCGCGCACGAGTGGCCGAACGGGTTGGCATCGAGAATCACCCGGGCCGAGCCGCGCAGATTGCCGCTGGCGATCTTCTTGATGAAGGCGGGGACGTCGATGTGCGTGGGGCAGGCGATCGTGCAGGGTGCGTCGTGACAGTAGAGGCACTTGTTCGCCTCGAGCAGCGCCGCGTCGTTCGTCAAGGGCGGCGCGATGTCGGCGAAGTTTCTCGCGAGCTGCTCGTCAGACAGCACGGACCGCTCCTCGCTCCCTGCTCCCTGCTCCCACGCGCATGCCGATGACGTAGATGAGAGCGGAGAGGATGAAGCCCACGAACCAGGCCCAGTTGTAAAGCCCGCCGAAGATCCCTGCTGCCGGGACGCCGCGCAGCGCCGCGCTGAAGCCGGGAAGACTGGGCGCGACGCCGGCGGCGAGCGCGGCCATGGCGATCCAGTTCACGCCGCGCGAGTACTCGTAGGTCCCATGCCGGCGGTACAGATCGTTGACGAGCACGTCGCCCCGCCGCAGCAGGAAATAGTCGGCGATCATGATCCCGGCCACCGGGCCGAGCAGCGCGCCGTAGCCGATGAGCCAGGTGAAGATGTAGGCCGCGGCATCGTTGTAGAGCCGCCACGGCATCATCACGATGCCGATCACCGCCGTGATCATCGCGCCTTGTTTGAAGTTGATCCGGTGCGGCGCGATGTTCGAAAACGCGTTCGCCGGCGCGACGATGTTGGCGGCGATATTCGTCGTGAGCGTGGCGACGATCAGCCCCGCCATCGAGAGCATGATCATCAGCGGCCCACCGATCCGCGCCAGCAGTGCGACCGGATCCGCGATGCGCGTGCCGAAGATGACCAGGGTGGCGTTCGTGACGGCGGCGCCGATGAACGCGAACAACGCCATCGTCGCCGGCAGTCCAACGGCCTGGCCGATGACCTGGTCGCGTTGTGACCGTGCGTAGCGCGAGAAGTCGGGAATCGACAGCGCCATCGTGCCCCAGAACGCGACGGCGGACGTGAGTCCAGCACCGAACACGCTGCCCAAACCGCCTAACCGCTTAACCGCTGAACCGCTTGGGTTCTCCAACATCGGGCCGAGTCCCCCCGCGCGCACCGCCGCCCACACAAACAGCGCAACTCCGACGGCCAGGAGAAAGGGCGAGCCCCACGTCTCCAGGAACTTGATCGAGTCCATGCCCCGCAAGACGATCCACACGTTCATGGCCCAGAACACCATGAAGCACAGGAATTCGCCGGTATTGAGGCCGACAAACGCGGGTAACAATTGCGGCAGCGTCGCGATGCCGGGCCACATGACCTCGATCAACTTGTAGATCGCCCACCCGCCGATCCACGTCTGAATGCCGAACCAGCCGCACGCGACGAGGCCCCGCAGAATCGCCGGAACGTTGGCGCCGAGCACGCCGAACGAGGCACGCGCCAGCACGGGGAAGGGAATCCCATAGCGCGTGCCGGCGTGCGAATTGAGCGCGATCGGCAGCAGCACGACGCAATTGCCCAGCACCACGGCCCCGACCGCGGCCTGCCAGGTCCATCCCTGATCGACGAGTCCCGAGGCCAGCGTGTAGGTCGGGATGCAGATCGCCATCCCGATCCATAGCGAGGCGATGTGCCACCAGTTCCACGTGCGCCGCTCCGGCGACACGGGCAGCAGATCTTCGTTCGCGAGCGGGGTCCGCGCGGGCAGCGTCATTTCAGCTCGGCCAACGCCCGCTCCATCCGCTTGCAGCCGTCGTCGATTTCCGACTTGCTGATGAGCAGCGAGGGCGCGATGCGGATGACGTTGCCGTACAACCCCCCCTTGCCGATCAGCAGGCCCTGACGCTTGGCGGCTTCGAGGAATGCGGTCGTCTTCTTGGGTGACGGCTCCTTCGTCTTGCGGTCCTCGACGAACTCGATGCCCTGCATCAACCCCATTCCCCGCACATCGCCGATACACGCAAACCGCTTCTTGAACTCCTCGAGGGCATCGCGCAGCTGCTTGCCCCGCTCGGCGGAGCGCCGCGGCGTGTTCTCGCGCTGCATGACATCCATCGTCACATCGACCGCGGCCATCGAGATCGGGTTGCCGCCGAACGTCGACAGCGAGAGTCCGGTGAACGCGTTCGCGACCTCTTCCGTTGCGATGGTGGCGCCCACCGGGAAGCCGTTGGCGATCGATTTCGCGAACGTCATGATGTCCGGCTCCACGCCCCAGTGCTCGATGCCGCACCACGTGTCGCCGGTGCGCCCCCAGCCGGTCTGCACTTCGTCGCAGATGAAAACCGCGCCGTATTTGCGGATGATGCCGACGGCGATCTCGAAATACTCCTTGGGCGGCGTGATGAACCCGCCCGCGCCCTGAATCGGCTCGGCCATGAAGGCGGCGGGGCGGCCCGTCGTCGTCGTCTTGATCAGATCGTCGATGTCCTGCGCGCAGCGGATGCCGCAGTCGGGATACTCGAGGCCCAAGGGGCAGCGGTAGCAATAGGGCGACAGCGCGTGTTTGATGCCCGCGATCTGGGTCGGCAGGACGCGCCACGGCTGCTGCCCGGTGATCGCGATCGCGCCCTGGCTGCGGCCGGCGTAGCTGTGGCGCAGCGCGATGATCTCCTGCTGGCCGGTGTAGATCTTCGCCAGCATGACCGCCGTTTCGTCGGCTTCGGTGCCGCTCGTCGTGAAGAAGCTCTTCTTGAGCTTCCCGGGCGTGATCTGCGCGAGCCGTTCGGCGACGCGGACCTGCTCGCCGGTCGGGTAGACGCTGGAGGTGTGCACCAGCCGGGCGACCTGGTCCTGGATCCGCTTGACGAATTCCGGATGGGAATGCCCGATGCCCGCGGTCAGGATGCCGCCGAAGAAGTCCAGGTACTCGCGGCCGTCGAGGTCCTTGACGCTCGAGCCGTGCGCCTCGGTGATGACGACCGGCTCGGCGTAGTAGTTCGCGACGCAGGGGAAGAGAAATTCTTTGTGTTTGGCGCGTACGGTCTGCGAGTCCATCAGTGTGTTGGCTCCCTCTTCAAGAATTGGCCACGGCCGATCGTGCCGACGAACTCTCCGTCGCGCGCTTGAATCTGACCGCGGACGGTCACCGCGCTCGCGCGTCCCTTCTGCTCCCATCCTTCGTACGCGTTGTAATCCGCGTTCGAATAGCTGCATTCCTTCCCAAACGTGCCATGATAGCCCGGATCATAGACGACCAGATCGGCGTCGCTGCCCAGCTGAATCGCGCCCTTTTTTGGATAGAGACCGAACAGCTGCGCCGCCTGTGTCGAGCAGGCGTCCACCATGGTCTGCAAGGTCAGCCGGCCGGCGGCGACGCCGCAGGTGTGGACCAGATCCACTCGTTCCTGAACCGACGGGATGCCGTTGGGAATCTTCGTGAACGCATCCCGTCCCATCGTCTTCTGGTCGGCGAAGCGGAACGGCGCGTGATCGGTGGCGATCGTGCTGATGTCACGCGACTTCACGCCCGTCCACAGCACGTTCTGATTGGCTTTGGCGCGCAGCGGCGGGGACATCACGTATTTCGCCCCGTCAAACCCGCCCTTCGCGGCGTACGTCTCGTCCAGCACGAAATGCGGGATCACCGATTCGATCCATACATTCGCGCCGCGCTGCCGCGCGGCCAGGGCCGCGCGCACCGCCGGCTCGCACGACGTATGCACGATGTAGACGTGAGTGCCGAGCAGCTCCGCAAAGGTGCAGAGATGGTGAACGCCGTCCGCCTCGACGATCGGGGGCCGCGAGGGGCCGTGCCACTCCGGGCCGGTCTTGCCGGCCGCGAGCAGCGATTTCTGCAGCGCGTCGATCGCGTCCGCATTCTCGCAATGCGCGGTCACGATGACGCCCAACTCTTTGGCCAATCGCATTGTTGCAAACAAATCGCCATCTGACAGGTTGAGTGCCCCTTTGTAAGCGAGGAATACCTTGAACGAGGCAACCCCGGCCTTGACGATCTCGCGGAACTGGTCGCGGATGTGCTCTTCGAACCGCACTACCGACATGTGAAACGTGTAGTCCACCGCAGCCAGCTTCTCCGCTTTCGACTTCCACAGCTCGAAGGCGGCAATCGGCTCATCGGACTGTCCGGGGCAGATCATCTCGATCAGCGTCGTCGTGCCGCCCGCGAGCGCCGCCTTGCTCGCCGATTCGTAATCGTCGGCAGCGTAGGTGCCCATGAAGGGCAGATAGATGTGGACGTGCGGATCGATGAATCCCGGAAAGACGTATTTCCCGCGCGCATCCACGATCTCGGCACCGGGCGCCACGAGCCGGTCATCGATCTTCGGCTCGATGCGCGTGATCGTCTCGTGCTCGGCGTAGATGTCGCCGGTGAAGTCTTCGGTCGGCGTGATGATGCGGCCGCCGCGAATCAGGAGCGCCATCAGGGAAGCTGGCGGACCATGTCGTCGTAGGTCTCGGGCCGCCGGTCGCGGAAGAACTGCCAGGTGCGCCGCACCTCCTCGATCATGTCGAGATTCATCTCGGCGACGACCAGCTCGTCTTTGTCCTCGCTGCCCGTGGCGAGGAAGTTGCCCCGCGGGTCCACGAAGTAGCTCGAGCCGTAGAACTGTCCCACGTTCCACGGTGCTTCGACGCCGACGCGATTGATGCAGCCCATGAAGTAGCCGTTCGCCACCGCGTGCGCGGGTTGCTCGAGCTTCCAGAGATACTGTGAGAGCCCCTTCACCGTCGCCGACGGATTGAACACGATCTCGGCGCCGTGCAGCCCGAGCAGCCGCGCGCCTTCGGGGAAGTGACGGTCGTAGCAGATGTACACGCCGATCGTGGCGTAGCGCGTCTTGAAGACCGGATAGCCGAGGTTCCCCGGCTTGAAGAAGAACTTTTCCCAGAAGCCGGCGGTGTGCGGGATGTGATTCTTGCGGTATTTGCCGAGGTAGCTGCCGTCGGCGTCGATGACGGCGGCAGTGTTGTAGTAGACGCCGGCCATTTCGCGCTCGTAGATCGGCACGATGATCACCATCTGGTGCTTCTTCGCCAGCTTCTGCATCAGCTCGATCGTCGGCCCCGGGATCGGCTCGGCGATGTCGCACCACTTCGCGTCCTGGCTGGGGCAGAAGTACGGGCCGTTGAAGACCTCCTGCAGGCAGAGCAGCTGCACGCCCTTCTTGCCTGCTTCCTCTATATAAGGAAGGTGCTTGTCGAGCATCGCCTTGCTGATCTTCTCTATCGAGGCTCCCGAGTCGTTTATCGGGTTCGACATCTGGATGAGTCCGCCGACGACTTTTCTGGCTACCATCGTGAAATGACCACTTTCTTATCCGTGTAGAACTCTATGGAGTCCTCGCCGTGCGCTTTCAAGTCGCCGAAGAAGGAACCCTTCGTCCCCCCGAACGGAAAGAACGCCATCGGCGCGGCAACCCCGATGTTCACCCCGATCATGCTGACGCCCACGCGATACCGGAATTCGCGGGCAGCCTTGCCGCTCTGAGTGAAAATGGACGTCGCATTGGCGAAGCCGGACCGCTGTACCACTTCGATCCCCTCGTCCAGGTTGCTGACGTGAGTCACCGACGCGACGGGGCCAAAGATTTCTTCCTTGCCGATCGTCATGTCCGGCTGCACGCCATCGAACACCGTGGGACCGACGAAGTGGCCGCGCGGATGCTTCTCGACCTTCGTGGCGCGGCCGTCGAGCAGCATGGTCGCCCCTTCCTTTCGTCCTGCCTCGACGTAGGACAGGACTTTCTCCTTGTGTTTTGCCGAGATGACCGGGCCCATCGTGATCCCGGGCTCCAGTCCGTAGCCAAGGCGCAGCTGCTTCGCCGCGCCGAGCAGCTTGTCGCGGAACGGCTCGTACGCTTTGCCGGCGGCGACGACCACACTGCCGGCGAGACAGCGCTGGCCGGCGCAGCCGAACAGCGATTCGCTGATGTTGGCGACGGCGCGATCCATGTCGGCGTCGGGCATCACGATCACGTGGTTCTTCGCACCGCCGAGCGCCTGCACGCGCTTGCCGTACTTCGCGGCTTCCGTGTAGACGTGCTTGGCGACCGGCGAGGACCCGACGAACGAAACGCCGGCGATGCCGGGATGGGCGAGCAGCGCGTTCACCACATCTTTGGCGCCATGAACCAGGTTCAGCACGCCCGCTGGGATTCCTGCCTCGTGCACCAGCTCCAGAATGCGCGTCGATGAAAACGGCACCTGTTCGCTGGGCTTGAGCACGAACGTGTTGCCGGTGGCGATCGCATAGGGCCAAAACCAGCAGGGCACCATCGCGGGGAAGTTGAACGGGGTGATCGCGGCGAACACGCCCAACGGTTGGCGGACGTATTCGCAGTCGATCCCGGCCGCGACGTCCTCGAGCGCTTTGCCCATCATCAGCGTCGGGATGCCGCACGCGTGCTCAACGTTCTCGATCGCGCGCCGCACCGACCCCCGGGACTCATCGAGCGTCTTGCCGTGCTCGCGCGTCACCGTCGCGGCGAGGTCCTCGAACTGCTGCTCAATGAGGAACTTCAGCTTGAACAGGTAGCGGGCGCGGACGACCGGCGGAACCTCACGCCATTTGAGAAACGCGGTGTGCGCGGCACTGACCGCGGCATCGACGTCGCGCGCACCGGAGAGCGGCACCTTGCCCAGCTGCTCGCCGGTCGCGGGGTTGGTTAGATCGAGGTAATCGGCGGCGGCGGGTGCGATCCACTCGCCGCCGACGTAGTTACGGAGGGTTTTCATCCCCTTAGCCTAGGGACGGCTAAGGCGTTGTCAACTCACGAACTGGGCCTTCTCGGTCGAGCCTTCGAGTGCGACCGTCGAGCTCCTGCCCCCGTGCACGATTTGCGTGATCTCGTCGAAGTACCCGACGCCCACGAACTCCTGATGTTTGACGGCTTCGTACCCATCGCGCTCGCCGGCGAATTCCCCGGACTGCAAATCGGCGTACGCCGCCATACCCCGTTCCTTGTAATCCCGCGCCAGCGTGAACATGGCGTGGTTCAGCGCGTGGAAGCCGGACAGCGTGACGAACTGGAACTTGTAGCCCATCGCCCCCAGCTCCTGCTGGAAGGTCGCGAGCTGCGCTGCGCCGAGATGGCGCTTCCAGTTGAACGACGGCGAGCAGTTGTAGGCGAGCAGCTTGCCCGGATACTCCTTGTGGATCGCCTCGGCGAATTGCCGAGCCTCGCCCAGATCCGGCTTGGCCGTCTCGAACCACAGCATGTCGGCGTAGGGCGCGTAGGCGCGGGCGCGCGCGATCGCCGCTTCCACGCCGTCTCGAATGACCAAGAAGCCTTCCGGCGAGTGCTCACCAGTGCACCAGCGGCGGTCGTACTCGTCGATATCGCTCGTCAGCAATCCGGCGCTATTCGCATCGGTGCGGGCGATGAGGATGGTGTCCACGCCGCAAACATCGGCCGCGAGCCGTGCCGCGATCAGCTTGGTGATGAATTCGCCGGTCGGCACGAGGACCTTGCCGCCAAGGTGGCCGCACTTCTTGACCGACGACAGCTGATCCTCGAAGTGCACGCCTGCCGCCCCCGCGGTGATCATGAGCTTCATCAATTCGTAGGCGTTGAGCACCCCACCGAAACCCGCTTCCGCGTCCGCAATCAGCGGCACATACCAGTCGATCGTATGGTCGCCGTTCATGTGGTGGATTTCGTCGGCACGCCGCAGCGCGTTCTGAATGCGCACCAGCAGGTTCGGCACGCTGTCGGAGGGATACAGGCTCTGGTCGGGATACATCGTCATCGCGTCGTTGGCGTCGGCCGCGACCTGCCAGCCGCTGATGTAGATCGCCTTGAGGCCGGCCCGGACCTCCTGCACCGCCTGGTTTCCCGTGACGGCCGACAGGGCGGCGACGTACGGTTCCTCCCGCATCAGCTTCCAGAGGCGCGCCGCGCCGTGGCTCGCGAGGGTGTGCTCGATCGCCAGCGTCCCCCGTAGCCGGTAGACATCGTCGGGCGTGTAGGGTCGCGTGATCCCCTGCCACCGCCGATCGCTGCGCCACCGTCGGTCCAGCTCGGACACAAATGCGTGCTTGATCATGCCTTCACTCCAGGTGCTCATATGCGATGAGTGTGAGGAATTCGGGGAATTCCACGCCGGTCATCATTTTGCCGAACAGCTTGGTGGCGAGACTTTCGGTTGGGAACGCTGCGGCCATGACCTCTCGCACCAGCCCTTCCGTCACGACGCGACCATCAGCCAGGCGTGCGCCGTGTCGGACCCACTGCCACACCTGCGACCGCGAGATCTCCGCCGTGGCAGCGTCTTCCATGAGGTTGTAGATCGGCACGCAGCCGACGCCGTGGAGCCATGACTCGAGGTATTGAATCCCGACGTCCACGTTGGTTCGGAGGCCGGCTGCGGTGATCTCGCCGTCCGGAACGGCGAGCAAATCCGCTGCCGTGACGCGCACGTCGTCGCGCGCGACGCGCAGCTGATTCGGGCCGGGCATTGCGGCATCGAACACCTGCGCCGCGACCGGCACGAGCCCCGGGTGCGCCACCCAGGTGCCGTCGTGCCCGGCGCGGACCTCGCGCAGCTTGTCCTGCCGGACCTTCTCGAGCGCCGCCTCGTTCGCCGCCGGGTCGTGCTTGATGGGTATCTGAGCCGCCATGCCGCCCATCGCGTGGGCGCCCCGGCGGTGACAGGTCTGAATCAGGAGATCGACGTACGACTTGAGGAAGTGACGGTCCATCGTCACGCGGGCGCGGTCGGGGAGCACGCAGTCGGGGCGCTGCCTGAACTTCTTGATGAAGCTGAAGATGTAGTCCCAGCGCCCGCAGTTCAGGCCCGCGGAGTGGCTCCTCAGCTCGTAGAGGATCTCGTCCATCTCGAACGCGGCGAGAATCGTCTCGATCAGGACCGTCGCCCGGATCGTACCGCGGGGGATGCCGAGCTCGTCCTGCGCGAGGTTGAACACGTCGTTCCAGAGACGGGCCTCGAGGTGGCTCTCGAGCTTGGGCAGGTAGAAATAGGGCCCGGTTCCCTTGGCGATGAGCGCCGCGGCATTGTGAAAAAAGCAGAGCCCGAAATCGAAGAGGGCGGCGGAGATCGGGCGCCCGTCCACGGTGACGTGCTTTTCGTCCAGATGCCAGCCGCGCGGCCGTACCATCAACGTCGCCGTGCGCGGCGCGAGCGCGTAGCGCTTGCCCTCGGGGCTCGTGAACCCGATGGTGCCGCGCACCGCGTCCCGCAGGTTCGCCTGCCCCTCGAGATTGTTGCGCCAGGTGGGGGCGTTCGAGTCCTCGAAATCCGCCATGTAGACCCGCGCGCCCGAATTGAGCCCGTTGATGATCATCTTGCGGTCCACGGGACCCGTGATCTCGACCCGGCGGTCCGTCAGGTCGGGGGGGATCGGCGCGACACTCCACACCGCCTCGCGCACCGAGCGCGTCTCGGGCAGGAAGTCGGGACGCTCGCCGGCGTCGAGGCGCCGCTGGCGCTCCACGCGACGCGCGAGCAACTCCTGGCGGCGCCCCTCGTAGGCCCGCGCCAGAGTCGTGAGGAACCGTTGCGCCTCGGCGGTCAGGATCTCCGCAAACCCCGACTCCAAGCGGGCATGGACGGCAAGCCCGGAGCCCGACCGCGTTGGCGCAGTGGTCATGATCGGCAATGTAGCGCTCCTGCTACGACGATGTCTCCGGGGAAAGAAGCGGGGCGAGCCGGGATGCCGCGCGGTTACGCGCCGCGGTTCCCAGCCGCCCCTCATGCCCTCCCATTGGTGGGGAGGGTCCGCAGCGACCGTGCACGGCCACTGCGGCAGCCGGCGCGGTACCAGCGTTTACCTGGCTCCGCCTTTGCCGGCTTTTTCCCCCCGAGATCTACGTGCTGCTGCTGCCGGTTGGAGATTGCAACCGTCGTGCCATCGCGCGATGGTGAAGAACCCCGCCCGGTGCGGCACATTCTGTGGCAATATTACCGCAAATGTGCCCGCCCCCCGCCCCCGCCCCCGCCCCCGCCCCCGCGCCAGTCACGGCGGTCGGCCGTTCCGTCCCGCGTCGCGAGGGCGCCGACAAGGTGACGGGGCGGGCGCGCTACACCGACGACATCGCGGTGCCGGGGGCGTGGTACGGGAAGACCGTCCGGTCCACAATTCCCCGCGGCACGATCCGGTCCATCACGTTGGACCCCGCCGTCTTCGATTGGTCACGAGTCGTGGTCGTGACAGCGGACGACATCCCCGGCGAAAACGTGGTCCAGCTGATCCGCGACGATCAACCGGCGCTCGCGCACCGCGAAATCCGGCACCGCGAGGAGCCGATTCTGCTCCTTGCCGCCGCCGACCGGGCGACACTCGACCAGGCGGCGCGCTATGTGCAGATCGTCTACGACCGCGCCGAGCCCGTCCTCGATCTGGAGCGCGCCACGGAGACCTACTCCACGATCGAGATCCGGAACGGCAAGGTCTTGGAAGACGTCGAGGATCTGAAGGATCTGGAGGTGGTGGAGCGGACTTTCCGCGTCGGCCTTCAGGAGCAGCTGTATATCGAGCCTCAAGGGGCAATCGCGATTCCCGAGGCAAATGGTGCGATAAGGATTATCGGTTCACTGCAGTGCCCCTACTACGTCCACCGTGCCTTGAAACGCGCCCTCAAGTTGACCGATCAACAGGCGATCGTAGTGCAGGCCGAGACGGGGGGTGGGTTCGGCGGCAAGGAAGAGTACCCCTCGATCGTGGCGGTTCATGCGGCGTTGCTCGCCCGTAAGGCGGGACGGCCGGTGCGGCTGGTCTACGATCGTCATGAGGACCTCGCAGCGACCACCAAGCGTCATCCCGGCGTCATCACGCACCGCACCGCGGTCAAGCAAGATGGAACACTGCTGTCGCAGGACATCGAGATCGTCCTCGACGGCGGCGCCTACTGCACGTTGACACCCGTGGTGCTGTCCCGGGCGGCGATCCATGCGGCCGGCGCGTATGCCTGCCCCAACGTCCGCATTCGTGCGCGCGCCGTGGCGACAAACACCCCGCCGAACGGGGCCTTCCGTGGCTTCGGCGCGCCACAGTCGCTCTTCGCCGCGGAGCTGATGGTGGAGCATGTCGCCGAGCGCCTGGGGATGTCGAGTGTGGATCTCAGACGTAAATGGATGTTGCGCCTCGGTGACCAGACCGCGACGGGGCAGGTGCTCACGGAGAGCGTAGGTTCGGAGTTGGTATTGGATGCGGCCCTTAAGGCCGCACCCCTGTTCCAACCTTCCAACATTCCAACCGTCCGACGTGGCCGCGGCCTCTCCCTCGTCCTCCACGGCTCCGGCTTCACCGGCAGCGGCGAAAAGAAGCTACAAGGCACGATCGCAATGGAGGCGTTGGCCGACGGGACCTTCCAAATCCTCACTGCTTCCACAGAGATCGGTCAGGGTACGAAGACCATCTTCTGTCAGCTTGCCGCAGACGCGTTGGGTGTAGCGTTGGACAACGTCGTTCTGGCCCCGCAGGACACATCGTTGGTTCCTGACTCCGGGCCGACCGTCGCATCGCGCACGGCGATGATCGTCGGCCGCCTGGTTCAAGCAGCGGCGCAAGAGATCAAGGAGCGCCTCAAGGGCGAGAGGCCTCCATTCAAGGTCGAGAAATCGTACATCCAGCCCGACTCGATTCATTGGGACGAGGCGACCTATCGCGGCGATGCCTATCCGGTGTACGCCTGGGCGTGCACGATCGCCGATGTCGACGTCGACATGACCACGGGCGAAGTCCGCGTGACGGATCTCGTCACGGCGGTGGACTGCGGCAAGGCGCTTCATCCGGTGATGGCAGAAGGCCAGATCGAAGGCGGCTGCCTGCAGGCCGTCGGCTGGGCGACGATCGAGGAGATCAAGATGAAAGACGGCGGCTATCAGAACGACCGTCTCGCCACCTACCTGATCCCCACCGCGCTCGACGCACCGCGCATTCGCACGATTCTGGTCGAGAACCCCTACTCTCGTGGGCCCTTCGGGGCGAAAGGGATCGGCGAGCTGCCGATGGACGGGCCTGCGCCCGCCATCGTCGCCGCGATCCACGAGGCCACGGGCGTGTGGCTCGACGAAATCCCTGCGACCCCTGAAAAGGTTCTGGCCGCGTGCGCTTCACGCTGAACGGGGCAGCGGTTTCGCTCGACGTCGTCGGTACACGTCGTTTGCTTGACGCATTGCGAGAGGACCTTCGACTCACCGGCACCAAGGAAGGATGCGGCGAGGGCGAGTGCGGTGCGTGCTCGGTGCTGATCGACGGCGAAGTGGTCGACAGTTGTTTGGTGGCGGTCGGTCAGGTCGAAGGCCGCGAGGTCACCACGGTCGAGGGACTCGCTGATGGCGGACGGCTGACGGCCCTGCAGCAGGCGTTCATCGAGCATGGGGCCGCGCAATGCGGGATCTGCACGCCGGGGATGCTGCTCGCGGCCCACGCCTTGCTGCAGCGAGCGACACACCTGGACGCGCATGCCGTGCGGGAGGGCCTCGCCGGGAATCTGTGCCGTTGTACGGGCTACACGAAGATCATCGAGGCGGTGTTGTCATGCACGACGTGACATTCCTCCGCCCCAAGGACCTACAGGACGCAGTGCGGTTGTACCGAACCACTCCGGCATGCCGTCCGCTCGCCGGCGGTACAGATCTCATGGTCATGCTCTACGCGCGCACGCTGCGGCCCCAGCCGAGGGCCGTGCTCGATATTTGGTCACTTGCTGAGCTGAAGGGCGTGCGCCGCCACAACGGGATGCTCGAAATCGGCGCCGCGGAGTCGTACACGGGAATCATTCGGTCGCGCGACGCGAACCAGCATGTGCCCGCACTGGTCGCCGCGGCGCGCACCATCGGCGCCGCGCAGATCCAGAACCGCGGCACTTTGGGCGGCAATCTGGCGAACGCGTCGCCCGCCGGTGACACGCTGCCAGTGCTGCTCGCGTACGACGCGGTGGTTGTGACGGACCGGCGCTCGATTCCCATCGATCAGTTTTTCACCGGCTATCGCAAGACCGCGCTGCAGCCCGACGAGCTGATCACGGCGGTGCGGTTTCCGCAGGGCCGCGACGCCGTCTTTCGCAAAGTCGGCACGCGCGCGGCGCAGGCGATTTCGAAAGTCGTGATGGCGGTCAGCCGCAAGCCGGCGCGCATTGCGATCGGGTCGGTCGCCGAGGTGCCGCTGCGGGCGCGGCGCGCGGAGGTGGCGCTCGAGCGCGGCGACATCGACGGCGCGATTGCGGCCGTAGGCGACGACATCCGGCCGATCGACGACGTGCGGTCCACGGCTGATTACCGCCGCGCCGTCACGCAGAACGTGCTTCGGGAGCTGCTCGCTGCATCCGCGCGCCGCTGAACTGATCAAGCTCCTCAACATGCGCCTGCATCCGGAAGGCGGTCACTACGTCGAGTTGTATCGGTCGGCGCAGCGAGTGCGGCAGGTCGCGCGCGACGTGGAGCGCGCGGCGATTACGACGATCTACTTCTTGCTGGCGGCCGGAGAGCACAGCCGCTGGCATCGGGTGCAGTCGGACGAGATCTGGCATTACCACGAAGGTGATGCGATCGAACTGCTGTTGTTCGACGACAACGGCTTCCGGCGCCTGCGCCTGGGGCCGGTCGCGCGCGAGACGCGACCGACGATTGTCGTGCCGGCCGGGACGTGGCAGGCGGCGCGATCGACGGGTGCCTACACCCTCGGCGGTTGCACCGTGGGTCCAGGGTTCGAATTCGCCGATTTTTCGCTGGCGGTCGATTGGCCGGAGATTACGGCGAAAATTGCGAGTGCTGGGCCGGACTTGGCGCGGTTCATATAGCCGGGCGAGGCTATTTCAAGAATTCTTGAAATAGCGCCTGAGGTCACCAGTCGGTGGATTGATCCTAATACGCGATTTTTTGCAACGCTCGCATCAACACCGTCGTCCCAAGCGCCACATCCTCTGCTTTCGTCGCCTCTTCAGGACAGTGTGAGCGCCCTCCGATGCTCGGCACGAACAACATCCCAACCCTGCAGCGCGCAGCCAGCACCTGGGCATCGTGTCCCGCACCACTCACCACTTCCGAGGCCTGTACACCCAGTTCCTTCGCCGCGCTCGCCAGGACGGATCGCAGGTCCGGGTGCATGGGAACTGGCGGCTTTTCCTGAAGCACGCGCACCGCGAGCGCGAGAGACCGCTCGGACGCGATCGTTTGGCACAACGACCGAATTCGCTCCTCCAGCGCTCGTCGCCCATTCAATTCTGAGTGACGCAGATCGATGGTGAACACGACTCGAGCCGGCACCACGTTGATCTGATCAGGCTGCGCCCGAATCTTGCCGACCGTTGCGACCGCCGGCGCGCCGAGCGACCGCGCGATCGACTCGATCGCCTGGATCATCGCCGCCGCCCCGGCGAGCGCATCTTGGCGCATTCCCATGGGCGTCGTGCCGGCATGGTCGGCTCGTCCGGTGACGACGATCTCGAGATGCGCCGTGCCAACAATCGCGCTCACGACGGCGAGTGGCTTTCCAGACGCTTCCAGGACCGCTCCCTGCTCGATGTGCAGCTCAACGAATGTGTCGATGTCGTCGCGCGCAGCCGACGCAACCTTCTGCGGGTCGAGCCCGCGCTCGCGCATCGCGGCGGCAATATCGTCGGGCACGTGGTCGATGCCGCCGGTGATGGCGCTCGAGCCCCAGAAGTTCGTGCTGAAGCGCGAGCCCTCCTCTTCGCAGATCGCGACCACCTCGAGTGTGCGGCGGGGCTTGCCTTGTTCCTTGAGCAGCGCTTCGACGGCAGTGAGCCCGGCCACGATGCCGAGGGCGCCGTCGAGCCGGCCGCCGCGGCGGACCGTGTCGATGTGCGACCCAGTGACGATGCTCTTTCCTTTATCTGTCCCCTCAGCGCGTCCCCAGAGATTGCCGACCGCGTCGCGTCGAGTCTTCAGGCCAGCATCTTTCAACCAGCGTTCAACCCGGTCGACGGCGGTCGCCCACGCCTCGCCGTACAGTGGGCGGAATGCTCCCCCATCGGGCTCCGCCCCGATCGCGTAGAGCTCATCCAGCCGGCGCTCAAGCAACGTGCGGTCAATTGGCATTGGGATTATTCGGTCGCAGGAATTGTCCCCAGCCTGGCTTGCCAATGACCTCGCCATCCACAAATACCGTTTGGCCACGAACGATCGTTCGTACAACCTTGCCCGTGAATGTGCGGCCGAGGTAGGCGCTGACGCCGCTTCGCGTCTGCAGCTCGCCCCGTTCGAGTGTCCATTCGCGCGCGGGATCGACGATCGCGAAGTCCGCATCGGCCCCCACCATGATGGCGCCCTTGCGGGGGAAGAGCCCGAAGAGCTGCGCCGGGGCGGTCGCCGTGAGATACGCGAGACGCTCGAGCGTGAGGCCTCGACCGTGGACTCCGTCGGTGAGCAACACGGGCAGTGTCGCCTGGATGCCCGCCACGCCGCCCCACGCCCGCCAGATATCGTGCTGGCCTTTCTCTTTGTCGGCGGCGGGGCAGGGGGAATGATCGGAGCCGATGAGGTCGACCCGTCCCGCGAGCAGCTCCTTCCATAAGGCTTCGCGCGTCGCGGCGTCACGGATCGGCGGTGCGCACTTGAGCGCCGGCCCCAGCCGCTCGAAATCCGCTTCGGTGAACGCGAGGTAATGCGGGCACGTCTCTGCGGTGATCGACACGCCCTTACTGCGTGCCGCATCCACTTCCGCTAATCCCTCGGCGCAGCTCACGTGGACGACGTGGGCGCGCACGCTCTTGCCCGCGCCACGCATGCAGACCAGCAGCCGGCGGATCGCGTCGACTTCCGCGGCGGCGGGCCGCGCGCGGCACCACGCGAGCGGATTCGGTGCGCCCGCCGTCTCGAGCATCTCCTGACTCTCCGCGTGCACCCCGACGATGGCGCCGAGACGGGCGGTCACCTTGAGCCCGATCGCGAGCACGCCGTCCGGCACGCGCTGAAAATCGTCGATGCCGCTGTGACTCATGAAGGCTTTGAAGCCGACAACACCACGTTGGTGGAGGGCCTCGAGGTTATCGAGGTTGTCGGGGACGAGGCCGCCCCACAGCCCGAAATCCACGAGCGCCTTCCGTGAGGCGACCGCGAGCTTCTCGTCGAACGCCGCGGCGGTGGTCGTGGGCGGATGTGCGTTGAGCGGCATTTCGAGGACGGTCGTGACGCCGCCGGCCGCCGCACCGCGCGTTCCCGCGTCCCACCCTTCCCAGTCGGCTCGACCAGGTTCGTTGAAGTGGACATGGGCGTCTACGACACCTGGCAAGACGACGAGCCCCGTTGCGTCGATGACTTCTGTTCCACCGCGGACCTCACTGCCGATGGCGCTGATGGTGCCGTCCGTGATGGCGATGTCGGCGATGGCCTGCCGCGTAGGAAGGATGGCGGTGCCGCCCCGGATCACGACGTCAGGAGCAGTCACACTTCTTCTATAGTGATGTCCTGCGCCCCTTCCCAGAGCGTCAGCCGGCCGATTTCAGGCAGCTGCTCCTGGCCCTGCGTGAGTGTCGCGAAGTGGTTTCCTGCCAGTTGCCCGACCTTGCTCGCGAACATCGTCGAGCCGTACGGGAACAGCAGCTCGGTCTCGCTGATGCCGCCCGGATACAGCAGCAGCATGCCGGGCGCGGGATGGCTGGTGTGGTTCTCGAAATCGAGCCCGAGCTTCTTGTCGCCCATGGGAATCCAGGTTGACTCGCCGCTCCAGCGGCAGTGGACTATCTTGGACTTGAGCGGCAGCATCTTGCGAATCACAGCCACCGTTTTCGGCGCGCTCTTCTCTTCGAGTCGCGCCGTGAACGTCAGGGTTCCCACGCGGATCTTGAGCATGCCCAACACTAACCGTCCAACGATTTCGACGCACGTCCTCGATACCTCACGCGGCGAGCCCGCCGCCGGCGTCGCGGTGACGCTGTGGCGGCTCGATGGCACGCAACACGTCGTACAGGGAACGCGGGAAACCGATGCCGACGGCCGCATCGCCGAGCTCGGCGACGGCCGAATCACCGCCGGGACGTATCGGTTGTCGTTCGAAGTGGGCGCTTATTACAAGAAGAAAGGGACGGCCGCCTTCCTGCAGCGTGCCACTCTGGACTTCGAAATCACCGACACCAATCGCCGTTATCACATCCCGTTGTTGATGTCGCCATTTTCGTGCGCCAGCTATCGGGGCAGCTGAACATTACGGAGCAGGGAGCAGGGAACAGGGAGCAGAGGGCGTTCGAGCGTGCCGGCCCTCTGCTCGACCGTCTGCGCGCGGCGGGCCCGTTCCAGAGTGACAGGGCGATGCTCGAGCGAGCGCGCGAGATTCTGAACAACCTCTCAGAGGTCGAGCAGGTCGCCGTGATCAACGCCCATCCCCGCATCGGCGAGCGCCCGGACAAAGTCTCGGCCGCATCCTTCAAAGAGCAGGGCTACGACCAGGGCACGACCCCGCCGGAACTTTTCCTGCGCCTCGCGAATCTCAATGACGAATACGAGCAGAAATTCGGCTTTCGCTTTGTGGTTTTCGTGAACCGCCGGTCCAAAGAGGCGATCGTGCCAATACTCGAGGCGCGGCTGCGTGGATCGCGCGACGAGGAGCGGCGCACCGCGCTGCGGGAAATCCTGGCGATTGCGGAAGCTCGCTTATGTTCGCCTTGATCAAGCTCATCCAGTCGCTGTTCGGCGCGCTGCATTCCGAGGGCACGCCGGGCCAGCTCGCCGCCGGGATCGTATTCGGCTCATTTTTAGGTCTCACGCCGCTCCTGAACCTGCACAACGCACTCATCTTCGCGTTGCTGGTGCTGCTCAACGTCTCGTTCGCCGGCGGCATGCTCGGCTGGGCACTGTTCATCCCGATCGGATTCCTGCTCGATCCGCTGTTCGACTGGATCGGACACAGCCTGCTGCTCGCGCCGTCGCTGCGCGGGCTGTGGACGTCGTGCTACAACACGCCGATCGTGCCGCTCACGAATTTCAACAACACCGTCGTCCTGGGCAGCCTCGTGTTCGCCGTGCTGTTCGCGGTGCCGCTGTTCCTGGCGACGCGGCTGGCGGTGATCCGCTATCGGGCGACCATTGGTGAGCGGGTGCGGCAGTCGAGATGGTACCGCGCGGTCATGGCATCCAAGGTCTACAACGTCTACAAGCTGTTCCGGCCATGAGCGTCAGAGTCTTCCGCTGGCGCGCGATCGGGCCGTTGCTCGTCCTGTTCGTGATTGCCTGCGTGCTGTGGTGGCTGTTCGCCGACAGCATCGCGCGCCGCGAGGCGCAGAAAGTTGGTACGCAAATGCTCGGCGCCAAGGTCGAGATTCAGGATCTGCACATCGACCTGCGGCATGGCGACGTCACGATCCGTGGGCTCACGATCGCCAGCCCGCACGAGCCGTTCAAGAACTTGCTCCAGGCGGATGAAATCGTCGCCGATCTCGACGTCGTCCCCCTGACCGAAAAGAAGCTGATCATCGACCGCATTACCGCGAACGGGCTGCGTTTCGGCACGCCGCGGCAGACCGACGGCCGGGTCGCGACGAAGTCGGGAGAGGGAATCGCGGGGCGGGTGCTCGCCGAGACGCACGACTGGGCGAGCCAGTTCCAGATTCCCGCGCTGCAGCTCGCGACGGGCAAGATCGGCATCGATTCGCTCGATCCGCGGCGGCTCTCGACCACCCCGGCCGCCGCCGCGCTCGACACGCGCGCCGACTCGAGCCGCCGCGCCTGGCAGGCGGCATTCGACACGCTGCGCCTCGGCCCCGCGCTCGATTCGGCGAGCGCCACGCTCGAGCAGCTGAAACATGCCCGCGCGACCGATCTTGCGACGTTGAACGAGGCGCGCCGCGCGATCGATCGCCTCAAGCGCGCGCGCGATCGCGTGACGACTCTAGAAAGAAATGTCACACAAGGAACTGCGAGTCTGAAATCAGGGCTCGCTGGTCTCGATAGCGCCCGCCGGCGAGACTATGCCTTTGCGCGCAGCCTCCTCAAGTTACCGAGCCTCGATGCTCCGGCCGTCGGCGCCGCGCTGTTCGCACCCGCCGCCATCCAGCCGTTTGAGCGCGTACTGTACTGGACGCAGCTGGCGCGGCGCTACATGCCGCCCGGCCTGCTGCCGCGCGCCACGACCGGTCCCAAGCGGGTGCGCCGCGCCGGCGAAGACATCCGCTTCCCCAAAGAGCGCTCCCTGCCGCGCTTCCTGCTGCGCAACGCCGAGCTCTCGTTCCTGCTGCATCCGAACGCCGCACAGCCGCGGCGCTACGCCGGGCGGCTGACCGGCCTCACCAGCGACCCGGCGGTATACGGCCGGCCGACGACTTTCGGCGCCAGCGGGCCACAGCTCGTGGCCGGTGGACTGCTCAATCACCTGCGCGGCATCCCCGTCGATACGGCCGGCGCGACCGTCGGCGGCATCACGCTTCAGACGTTCGACGTGCCCAGCGTTGCGCTGCGGCTCGACCCGGGCGCCGCCGCGACGCAGCTCGGCTTCAATCTCAACGGCGACACGATCCACGCGCGCTTCGCCATCCGCTCCAGCCATGTGCGCTGGTCGCGCGACTCGACACTGGCGCACACGACGATCGGCGATCTCATTTGGCGCACCGTCTCGGGGATTTCGAATCTCGACGTCGAGGCGCGCCTCGCGGGCGCGCTGCAGCATCCCGACCTTGCCGTGCGCTCGAACCTCGATCAGGCGATCGCCGCCCGCCTGCGCGCGGTGCTCGGCGCACAAGTGGCGGCCGCTGAGCGCGAGATGCGGGCGCGAGTCGACGCGCTGGTGAATGACAAGGTCGCGCCCGTGCGCGCCAAGGTGAACGACGTGCAGACCCAGGCGCAGGCACAGGTCGCGCAGCAACGGACCCGCCTGGACGAGCTCCAGAAACAGCTGGAGCAGCGGTTGCGCGATTTGACACGGATCCGGCTGCCGTGAGCGAGCCGTTCCAAACGCTGAAGCGCTCGGCGGCGTCCTAGTCACGTGTCTCCCCCGGACGATCTCGTCGCCCGCGCCGCGGCTGGCGACCAGGGGGCCTTCCGGGAGTTGTATCGCCAGCATGCCGGCCGTGTCTATGCGCTGTGCCTGCGCCTCACCGGCGACGCCGGCGCTGCCGACGAGCGCACGCAGGACGTGTTCGTCCGCCTGTGGGACAAGCTCGCCTCGTTTCGTGGCGAAAGCGCGTTCAGCTCGTGGCTGCACCGGCTCGCGGTGAACGTGGTGTTGAACGAGCGCCGCACCACGATCCGTCGCGAGCGGCGGGTTGCGCCGGTCGAGGATCCTGGGTCACTGGAGCAGCATCGGGGTAATCCGACGGAGGGGCTGAGCATCGATCTCGAGCGGGCGATCGCGCAGCTGCCGGATGGCGCGCGAGAGGTGTTCGTGCTCTTCGACATCGAAGGATACGGCCACGGGGAGATCGCGCAGTTGACGGGCATCGCCGAAGGGACGTCGAAGGCGCAGTTGTTTCGGGCCCGCCGTCTGTTACGGGAGAAGCTGGAGCGATGAACGAACGCGAGCTGCAGGACGCCGTCGACCGGTTGCCGAAGAGCATCGAGCCGCCACGCGATTTGTGGCCGGGCATCGAGGCTCGGCTGGGACGGCGCCGTCTGCGGCGGCTGTGGTATTCGCTCCCCCTCGCCGCGGCGGCCGTGCTGGCCGGGATCTGGTTGGTCCGAGGCCAACCCGCCGCATGGGACGTCACCGCACTGGCCGGGCGGCCGCTGGTGGGCACGGCGCGCCTCGCCGCGTCCGGCCGGTTGCGGGTCGGCGACTGGGTGCAGACCGACGACTCCTCGCGCGCACTGATCGCCGTGGGGCGAATCGGGCAAGTCGAGGTCCAGCCGAAAACGCGGTTGCAGCTCGTCGTCGCCCGCGCCGACGAACATCGCCTGGCATTGGCCCGGGGCAGAATCGATGCGACGGTCGATGCCGTGCCGCGCCTGTTCTTCGTCGAGACACCGTCCGGTACCGCGATCGACCTCGGCTGTGCCTACACCCTGGAGACCGATTCGCTCGGCAATGGCCGGCTGCACGTCACCCGCGGGGAAGTGGAATTCGACGCCCCTGCCGGGGCCGGCGTGCCTTCGTCCCGCGTGCCGCTCGGCGCCATCATGCAGACCCGACCAAAACTGCGACCAGGGATCCCCTACGTCGACGATGCTCCGGCACCACTCGTGCGCGCTCTCGTCGCCTTTGATTTCGAGAAAGGCAGGGCGCGTGCCGCCCGCACCGTGGTCACGCTGGCGCGGGCGCAGGATGCCCTGTCGCTCTGGCACCTGATGCAGCGCGTGCATCCGACCTTGCGGGGGATGGTCTACGACCGCCTCGCGACCCTCGTCCCTCCGCCGCCCGGCGTCACGCGGCGCGGCGCCATTGCGCTGCGATCGCGCGACTTGGAGGAGTATTGGACCAAGATCCATCAGATTCAGTTCAGGCGAATGGTGCTCAAAGGCGTCCGGGAGATTGATCCAAGGACGGGAACGACCAAACACTGATCACTTGATGCTGTCTTGACGGGCTCGGGGAATGCTGGTACGTCCGAACGTACCGGCCATCAACCCGGAGTCCCATTATGCGTCGCTTCCTGCTTGTCATTCCCCTGATCGCGCTGGCTGTGGCGTGCGATCGGGATCCCGCCAGTCCCGAGCGCACGCCGTCGTTCAACATCACGTCACCGCCCGCGCCGGCCCGCGACATCACCGTGATGACGCAGAATCTCTACGTCGGCGCCGATGTCGACCTGGTGATACAGGCGCTGCAGAACCCCGATCCAAACGTCGGCCTCGCCGCGCTGCTCTTCGCGATCGAGACGGTCGGCAAGACGGACTTCCCGGCGCGCGCGGCGGCGATCGCCGACGAGATCGCGCGCGCGCGTCCGCATGCGGTCGGTCTCCAGGAAGTCTCGCAGATCGACATCGATCTGACGCCACTCGGCGTGCCGGCCGTTGTGCATCAGGACTTTCTCGCGATTCTGCAAGCCGAGCTCGCGGCGCGTGGTTTGCATTACGCCGTGGCGGGGACGTCGGACAACATCAACGTCAACCTCGTCTCCGGTCTGGTCCGCCTCGTGGACCACGATGCGCTGCTGGTCGATGCCGATCGCGTGACGATCGATGCGGCCAGCGGTCAGGATTTCGCCGTCAACCTGGGTCCGGTTGCGCCAGGGGTCGTCCTGATTCGCGGCTGGGTTTGGGCACGTACGACGGTCGACGGACAGGCGTACACGTTCGCGAGCGCCCACACCGAAGCGAATCTGGCCGGCGCGCCGCCGGGACTGCTCGAGCAGATTCGCGCCGCGCAGGTAGGCGAGATGGTAGCGACGCTCGGCGCGAGCGAACGGGTCGTGCTGATGGGTGACCTGAACGACACACCTGGCTCGCCGATGTATGATGTCCTGGCGAGCTCGGGGTTCACCGATAGCTGGCGCGCCACGCACCCCGGCGTCGACGGCCTCACCTGTTGCCACGTGGCCGATCTATCGGATCAAGTGGCGAGGTTCGATCAGCGCATCGATTATGTCTGGACGCGCGGCTTCGCGCGCGACGCCGAGAAGGTCAAGGGGAGCGTCGACCGCTTCGGCAACACGCCGTCCGATCGGCTGGCGGGTCCCGCGTATCCGATTTGGCCATCGGACCATGCCGGGCTGGTTGCGGCGCTTAGGTAACTCGAGCCGGGAGCGGGGAACGGGGAGCAGCGCGTCGCGGGCTCCCCGTTAACCGTCGTAGTAGCCCAAACAGACAGCCCAACACCTCATCGAGCAGTCTATTCAGTTTATCGATGATTTCCTTCCCGAGGTACTTGAGTTCCGCAACAATCTCGCTGGCGCATTGGGCTTCGGCGGCGGAGCCGATGGAGATTCGTAAGTGTCTGATGAATTGAGGTCGCGTAGCTAGTGCGTATCCCTCGACGATATTGAGCTCTATAGACAAAGCAGCTCGCCGCAGCTGGTCAAATAGGACCGTTGCGCGCGGATGAAATGCCGCGTCCGTCGAGCGCATGACGAGGATCGTGATTTCTCGTGCGCGTTGCCAAGCAACTAACGACCGGTACTTGTTCATGACACAATGTCGGTCGTCTCGCAATGAAGGCGTTATCATTCGATTGCGAGAAACATCAAGACAACGCGATTGCTCCCCGCTCCCCGCTCACTGCTCCGTTAGGTAACCTTCCCAATCGGCAGCCTGCGAATTCTCTTCCCCGTCGCCGCGAAGATCGCGTTGCACACCGCGGGGGCGGTCGGCGGAACAGACGGTTCGCCGATCCCTCCCAACGTGTCGCTACTCGGCACGATGTGCACTTCGACGACCGGCATCTCCGGCATCCGCAGGACCGGATAGTCGTTGAAGTTGCTTTGCTTCACCCCGCCGTTTTCGATCGTGATCTCGCCATATAGCGCGGCCGACAGGCCGAACACCACGCCGCCCTGCATTTGCGCGGCGATGGTATCGGTGTTCACGACCGGCCCGCAGTCCACGGCGCACACCACGCGATGCACGCGTACCGTGCCGTCGGGCGCCACCGAGACCTCTGCGACCTCGGCGCACGTCGTCGGCTCCCATTCGGCGATCGCGATGCCGCGCCCATGGCCGGCGGGAAGGGGCGTGCCCCAGCCGGCTTTCGTTGCCGCCAGCTCGAGCGTGCGCAGATGGCGGGGCTTCGTTTGCAGCAGCTCGCGCCGCAGCTCGTACGGATCGCGGCCCGCCGCCGCGGCGACTTCGTCGAAGAAGCACTCGACCACGAACGCGTTCTGCGACGCGCCGACCGAACGCCAAAAGCCGAGCGGCACCGGCAGATCCGCCGCGACCTGGTCGACGGAGACATTCGGGAACGCGTACGGAATGTCTGAGGCACCGTCGATCAGCGTCCTATCGATGCCGTTCTGCAGCGGCCCGAACTTGAGTAGGATCGGCGGAGCGACGATGTGATGGGTCCACGCGATCGGCTTGTTCTGCGCGTCGAGCCCCGCCGCGAGCTGATTGTACGTCGCGGGACGATAAAACCCGTGCTTCATGTCGTCCTCGCGCGACCAGATCACCTGCACCGGCGCATTCACCGCCTTCGAGATGCGCACGGCCTCGGCAACAAAATCCGACTCGAGCCGCCTCCCGAAACCGCCACCGAGCAGCGTGGTGTGAATCCGGACCTTCTCGACCGGCACACCGGCCGCCTCGGCGGCGACTTGCTGCGCGCGCGTCTGATTCTGCGTCGGCGCCCACACTTCGCAGCCGTCCGCGCGCGCGAAGGCCGTGCAGTTCATCGGCTCCATCGTGGCGTGATGGAGGAACGGTACTTCGTACACGGCTTCGACACGCTTCGCAGCTCCGGCGAGCACGGCGGAGGGGTCACCATCCTTGCGCGCCTGGGCTCCGGACTGGCCGGCGAGCGCCGCGAGCCTGGCAGGTATGTTGCCGAGCGAGGCGTTCGCTCCCTCGTCCCAGGTGATCTTGAGCGCCTGGCGTCCTTGGACCGCCTGCCAGTAGGTGTCGGCGACCACGGCAACGCCGCTCGCAGTGCCGACGCCCCACGCGCCTTGCGCACCTGTCCATGGGGTGCTCTCGAGCGCAACGACGTGACGGACACCAGGGACCGCCTGCGCCGCGCTCGCGTCGAAGGTCTTCACTTTGCCGCCGAACACGGGCGACCGTTCGATTGTGGCAATGAGCATCCCCGGCACCCGCACGTCGATGCCGAACTGGGCGGTGCCGTTGACCTTCGACGGCGTGTCGAGCCGCGGTACCGCAGTGCCGAGGAGACGGAAGTCTTTCGGATCTTTGAGCGGCGCGTTCTCCGGAACCGGGATCGTCGCCGCTTTTTGGGCCAACTCACCGTACGTCATTCGTTTCCGGCTTGTGATGTGGACGACGGTACCATTGTCGGCGCGGCAGCTTGCGGGCTCGACGTTCCACGTCTGAGCGGCTGCAGTGACGAGCATCGCACGCGCCGTCGCGCCGGCCTTCCGGAGGATGTCCCACGACGTGCGCACGCTCGTGCTGCCGCCGGTGGACATGCGGCGCGACCAGCCCGCGGGATTCTCGGGCACCGCACCGATCTTCACCTTCGACCAGTCCGCCTCCAGCTCTTCCGCAACGATCATCGCGAGGGCGGTGTGATTGCCTTCGCCCATCTCCGACTTGTCGACCGTGACTGTCACCGCACCATCGGTGTCGACGCGCAGCCACGCATTCGGTGCAAACGGGACGACGCCATGCCGGTCGGGAAGCCGGAACCCAATCACCAGTCCGGCACCAACCGTGCCGGCGACCTGAAGAAATGCGCGCCGTTCCATCAGGCCTCCTTTGCCGCGCGATGAATCGCGGCGCGAATGCGCTGGTAAGTCCCGCAGCGGCAGATATTCGTCATCGCCGCGTCGATATCGGCATCGCTGGGCTGTGGCGTGCGCTGTAGCAGCGCCGCCGCGGCCATGACCTGTCCCGATTGGCAATAGCCGCACTGCGGTACGTCCTCGGCGATCCACGCCTTTTGCACGCGGTGCGTGGTGGATGCGCTGAGGCCTTCGATGGTCGTAATCGCGTTGGCGCCGACTGCGGAGACCGGCATGACGCAGGACCGGACGGCCTGGCCGTTGATGTGCACCGTGCATGCGCCACATTGCGCGATGCCGCAGCCGAACTTGGTGCCGGTGAGGCCGAGACTATCTCGCAACACCCACAGGAGCGGCGTATTGGCGGCGACGTCGACCGTGCGGCGCTTGCCGTTCACAACGAGGGAGTAGGGTGGCATGGGCGGCCCTCGAATTGAGGAAGGTCAAAACGTGAAGCGGAATTACTGCTTCCGGAAGTATCACAAAACGTCACAGATTGAGTCGCATGCCAACGTATCTGCGGCGTCTCGGGCTGTTCTCTGGCACGATGGCAGTCGTCGGCGGGATCATCGGCGGCGGGATCTTTCGCACGCCCGCCACCGTCGCCGAGCGGCTGCGCTCGCCGGGGTTGGTGCTGCTGGCGTGGGTGATCGGTGGCATAGTTGCGTTGATCGGCGCGTTGTGCTGGGGCGAGCTGGGCCAGCGGCGTCCCCGTGCCGGCGGCGGCTACGTGTATCTGCGCGAGACCTTCGGTCCGCTGCCGGCATTTCTGTACGGCTGGACGCTGGTGCTCGTCATCGCGACGGGCGCCATCGCCGCGGTGGCGGTGACATTCGCCGACTATTCGCTTGCGCTGTTTGACCTGCCGCACCGGTTCTCGGTGCCGCTCGCTGTCGCCGCGATCGTGTTGCTCGCCGGCATCAACTACGCCGGCGTAAGTCCCGCCGCGATCACGCAGAACATCTTTACCGTGCTCAAACTCTCTGCGCTCGCGATCCTGATCGGCGCCGGGATCCATCTCGCCGTGCCGTTGCCGCCCCCCCTCCCCGCCGCCCCCTCGCCGCCGCCGCATCTCGCCGCCCTGGGGTCGGCTCTCGTGCCCATCCTCTTTACGTATGGCGGCTGGCAACAAACCAACTTCATTGCAGAAGAGATCGTCGAGCCCGAGAAGAATCTGCCGCGCGCCCTGGTGCTCGGCGTTGCGATCGTCGTCGCGGTCTACCTCCTCGCGAACGTCGCGTACCTGCGCGTGCTGGGCGTCGCAGGACTCGCGGCCAGCACGGCACCCGCCGCCGACACGATGCAGGCGTTGCTCGGCCCGGCCGGCGGCAAGATCATTGCGGCGGGAATCGCGATCTCGACGTTCGGCTTCCTGAACCTCGTGATTCTGGTGACACCGCGGGTGCTGCAAGCGATGGCGGCGGACGGCGTGTTCTTCCAGCGGCTCGCGGTGCTGCATCCCGTCTATCGCACACCCACGGCGGCGATCGTTGCGCTGGCAGGGTTCGCGATCCTGCTGGCGTTGACGGGAACGTTCGGGCAGCTGGTGGATTACGTGACGTTCGGCGACTGGATCTTTTTTGGACTGACGGCCGCAGCGCTGTTCGTGTATCGGCGCAGGGAGCCGGGAGCGGGGAGCAGGGCGGGGGGTTCTGCTCCCGGCTCCCCGCTCCCTGCACCCTTTCGTGTACCGGGCTATCCTGTCACGCCGATACTCTTCGTTGCTGCCGCAGCCTTCGTAGTTTACAGCTCCATCGTGTCCAATCCGCGCAATGCGACAATCGGTGCCGGGCTTATTGGACTTGGAATCCCCGCGTTTCTCTATTGGCGGAGCCACCCATGACTCGGACGTCCTCACTCGTTGTGTGTCTGGCGACGTTGCTGTCTTCTCCTCTTGCAGCGCAACACGAACACTTGGGCCGTGTCGTCTTTCCGATCTCCTGCAATCCGGAAGCGCAGCAGCGCTTCACGCGCGCGATGGCGTTGCTGCACTCGTTCTGGTGGGAGCAGGGGCAGGGGGCGTTCCAGGCCGTCGCGGACGCCGACTCGACGTGCGCGATGGCGTACTGGGGCATGGCGCTGAATGCGTGGGGCAATCCGTTCGCGGGAGGTCCGGGCGGCAACGCGGGGAAGGGGGATCCGTTGCGCCGCGGCGCGGCGGCCGCCAAGCGCGCCTCTGTCCTCGGTGCCGCGACGGCGCGGGAGCGCGGATTCCTCGCCGCTGCTGCGGCGCTGTATCGCGGATACGATTCGATTCCCAACGCGCGGCGCCTGCAGGCGTACTCCGACACGCTGGCGCGCGTCTATCGTGATTTTCCGAACGACACGGAAGTCGCGATCTACTACGCGCTCTCTCTGGTCGAGACGGCGCCCAAGACCGACACGACATTCGCCCGCCAGAAGCAGGCGGCCGCGATCCTGAATCCGCTGTATCGGCGATTCCCGCAGCACCCCGGGCTCGCGCATTACATCATTCACGCCAACGACTCGCCCCGTCTCGCGACATTCGGTCTCGATGCGGCGCGCCGCTACGCGGAGATCGCGCCGTCGGCGCCGCACGCGCAGCACATGCCCTCGCACATTTTCGTGCGCCTCGGCCTGTGGGACGAGACGATCGCCGCCAACCACCGAGCCTTCGAAGCCGGCCTCGAGGACGCCCGCGCCCATAATCAGCCCGTCGCGCCGGAGCGGCTGCACGCACTCGACTACATGGTCTATGCCTATCTCCAGGAGGGCCGCGACCGCGAGGCGCGCAGCACGATCGATACCGCGCAGCAGCTGACCACCGTCGCCAGCGTTACTGACGCGCTGATCGCGAACTACAATCGCGTCGCCCTGGAGGCGCGCCTGCCGCTCGAGCGGGGCGAGTGGGCCGAGGCCGCCCGCCTCCCGCTGCGGGCCGCCGAGTTGACGATTGGTGCGGCGCTGGACCATTTCGCGCGGGGCATCGGCGCGGCGCGCCAGGGCGATACGGCCCAAGCCGGGCGCGAGATCGCGGCGCTCGCGGCGACCGCAGCCGACATGACGCGACGCGGTGACAGCGAGTGGGCGCGCGTCGTCGCGATCAAACGGCAGGCTGTGACGGCGTGGTCGGAGCTCGCGGCCGGTGATACGGTTGCGGCGCTGCGCGACGCGAAAGCGGCAGCGGATCTCGAGGATGTGACGGAGAAACAACCGGTGACGCCGGCCGAGCTGCTGCCGGCGCGCGAGCTGGAAGGCGACATGTTACTCGCGGTAGGCCGTTTCGCTGCCGCGCGCACCGCGTATGAGCAGACCCTGCTGCGAGAGCCGAAGCGCGCCCGCAGTCTCTATGGTTCCGCACGCGCGGCTGAGCTCAGTGGCGACCGGGCCGCCGCGCGGCAACGGTACGGCGATTATCTGGCCCAGATGAAGGCGGGCGATGGCGACCGCGTCGAGATCGCGCGGGCGCGTGAGGCGATCCGCTGAGTCTCAGCTCGGCGCCCCGCGCCTCGGCGCCAATCCGATCACAGCAAGAATCACCGCCAGGGCAAGTGCGGCACACGCCTGGATCAGGTAGCCGCGCCCCGCCGCCTGGAGGATGGCCGGCCCGGCGACGGGATCGGCGAGGCCACCGAGCCGTGACCAGGCGAGGAAGGCGATGAGCGCGAGAACGGGGATGACCAGCCAGCGCCGCCACCGCGCGGCCGCGTAGCCGACCAATCCCAGGACGACCGCGGCACCCCAGATGACGAGGAGCGTGGGCTGTTTGTCCATGACCTCATCTCCTTGACTTTGAGCCGGCGATTTCCGGCTCGAGATACTCCTCGCGGTACATCCGAATCAGCTCGAAGAAATAGCTGAGCGCGAGCGGCCCGATCAGCAGGCCGAGCAGCCCGAAGTAGCTCACGCCGCCGATGGCGCCGACCAGCGTGATGAGCGGATGGATGGCGGAGAAACGGCGATAGATGAGCGGCCGGATGAAGTTGTCCACGCTCCCGACCACCACCACGCCCCAGACGATCAACAGCACACCGGCCGCCGGCCGTCCCTGCATGATCAGCACGACCGCCGCCGGCCCCCATACCATGCCGCTGCCCACCACCGGCAGAATCGCGAGCGCCATTGTGACGACGCTCCAGAACAGGCCATTGGGGAGCCCGGCGATCCAGAACGCGATCCCCAGAAGTGCGCCCTGCAGCGCGGCGACCACGCCGGTGCCGATGACGGTCGAGACCGTCACGTCCTTGAACCGCTTCCCCAGCTTTTCGGTGTTGGTATCGGAGAAGGGGATGTACGGACGCGAATCGAGCCACACGTCGCCGGGATGCTTCAGCGTGTAATAGAGGCCAAAGAAGGCAATCGTGAGATTCAGCGTCATCCGCGTGGCGGTTCCGACCAGCCCAAACGCGCTCGCGCCGATTGCCGCGACGATCTGCCCGCCTGCCTCGGCGAGGCGCGGGCCGAGCGGGAGGCCACGAATCTGCAGGTTACGGAACCGCTCGATGATCGGGCTCTGCAGCACGTCTTGCGTGACTTGCTGGGCCTGGTTGATGAGCAATCCGGCGATCAGGATGCCGGGCACGATCAGCAGCACGGCACCCAGCAGCGTCACGACGAATGCGCCGAGTCCCGCCGGCGCGCCCCGCCGCACCAGCCAGTTGTGCGCCGGCGCGAACAGGACGGCGAGGACCGGAATACCAATGATCCCTGTGGCGTAGGGCCCCAGGGACCAGAGGATTCCCGCGCCGAGCGCCAGAACGACGAACGCGGCGCGTTGATGCTTCGTATCAAGAAACGCTATCTGCCACGCTCCACGCGAAGGACGCGACTCAGAGTCTTCCCGTCGATCGTGATCGTCACGAGATAGTCACCTGTCGAGACGGTGTTGGCAGCACCGCCAAAGCCTCCAAAGCCTCCACCGCCTCCCGTAGGCCGGCCGAACGCCTGCGCGACGAATCCTAGCGCTCCAAAGCCCCCCCCACCACCACCGCCGCCACCTTGCCCCGGTCTGCGTAGCAGGGTGCCGAGTGTCGTCAGGAAGCTCGCGTCGGGCGCGGCATCGGTCGATTCGCCGCCGCTCTCGCCACCCGCGGTCGGCAACGACGGCGTCGCGGATGCGGCGCGGGGTGTCGTTTCCCCGGGACGCTCGTTGAACCGCCCGCCGCTGAACGGCGATCCGCCGCCGCCACCGCCACCTCCTCCACCGCCTCCACCCCCTCCGCCAAATCCAAACCGTTGCGTGACGCCTGGAACATCACCGGCGAGCAACAATTTCCTGATCGGCTCGAGCTGATCGGCATTGCCGCCGGCCTTCGTCAGCGAGTCGAACACGACGTTGATGCGCGACACGAGCCACGTGCTGTCGCGCTTCTGTGAGGGCGAGAGAGCGACCGGCGGTGGATTCTTGCCCTGGAAATTCCAGAACACGCGATGCAGACCGGCACCCGCGGGCCCCTGGACCGTGCGCACCGTGTCACCTCGCACGTCACGAATCACGATCGTCGTCCGCGCCCGCCGGTCACCGCTCCCGCTGGCGAGCCGGTACACGATCTCGGCGCCGTACTGCGGGCTCGGCGCACGGAACGCCTTCTGCCCCGGGCTGCCGCCGCCCAACGGGGACTGGCCGTACTGATAGGCCGTCGTCGGCTGGAAGAGATAGGCGCCGGCGGCAATCGCGCTGTCGTTGAGCTGCTCCAGCGGCGCGATGTTCACGATCCACAGCGCGCGGCCGTGCGTCGCGGCGATGAGGTCGCGCTCGCGCGGATGAATCTTGAGATCGTGCACCGGAACCGTCGGCAAGCCGCTCATGAAGCGCTGCCACGACGCCCCGCGGTTCAACGAAACGTATGCGCCCACGTCCGTTCCCAGGAACAGCAGATCGCGGTTGCTGACGTCCTCGCGAACGACGTGCACGTATCCCGGACCATCATCGCCCTTTGGCAGATTGTTCGCGAGCGAGCGGAACGACTTCCCGAAGTCGGTCGTGACGTACACGTACGGCGCGAAGTCGCCGTTGCGATGATTGTCGAACGTGATGTAGAACGTCGCCGTGTCGAACCGTGACGGCTCGATGCGGCTCACGTACGTCCCCGCGGGGACGCCGGGGAAGCGCCCGGTGATGTTCTCCCAGGCGCCACCGTCGTTCTTCGTGAGCCAGACATTGCCGTCATCCGTGCCGGCGTACAACACGCCGGGCCGGAGCGGCGACTCCGACAGCGACACGATCGTGCAGAACGTCTCGGCCCCCGTCACGTCGGGCGTGATGCCGCCGGTCGTGCGCGTGCTCACCCGGATCTTCATCGAGTCTCTGGTCGTGAGATCGGGCGAAATCGGATAGAGGTCTTCGCCGCGGCGCGTCGACTTCATCACCTTGTTCGCGCCGGCGTAGAAGATCTCCGGGTTGTGGGCCGAGATGAGGAACGGCGTGTTCCAGTTCCAGCGCAGATCGATCTCCGCCGAGTCGGCGCGCTGGCGCAGCCGCAGCTCGGCGATGCGGCGGTGCTGCGCCGCGGTCTCGGCCCGCGTGGTGTCGGGGCGTTCGATGACGATCGAGTCCTCGAACATCGTGTAGCGCGGCCGGTAGTTGGGCTTCTGGAGTGCGACGCGCTCGCCGGTCGCGAAATTCAGGCGCGACATGTTGCCACCCTGCGACTCGACGTAGATCGTGTTCGGGTCGGTCGGGTCCTGCGCCGTGTAAAAGCCGTCGCCGCCACCCACGGTGGTCCAGTCGGCGTTGCTGAGGTCGCCCTGGCGGCGCCGTGAGGGGCCGCACCACGATCCGTTGTCCTGATAGCCGGCGCAGACGGCGTACGGGAACGCCATGTCGTAGCTGACGATGTACGGCTGCCCGATCGCGAAGGTGTTCAGGAACTCCCAGTTGCCGCCCTTGTCCCACGTCTGGGCGATGCCGCCGTCGTTGCCGACGACGATGTGATTGGGATCGTTCGGGTCGATCCACATCGCGTGATGATCGACGTGAATGCCGACGGTCGCGTTGCCCACCGTCTTGCCGCCGTCATTGGAGAAATTCAGCGGCGTCGACGACCAGTAGACCCTGTTCGGGTCCTTCGGATCGACGCGCACCTGTGAATAGTAGAAGGGGCGCACGTCGTTGCCGTTCGTTTTTTCCCAGGTGGCCCCGCCATCCTGCGAGCGATACAGCCCTGAGGGCCTAGTCTGTGCCGCTTTTCCAGCGGCCGGTTTCGCGTTGGGCAGCGTGTCCGCTTCCACCATCAAATAGATGACTTTCGGGTCCGACGCCGCGATCGCGATGCCGATGCGGCCCTTGGTTGTTTCGGGGAGACCGCCGCCTTTGACCTCGGTCCACGTCTTGCCGCCGTCGGTCGTTTTCCACAGCGCGCTGCCGGGTCCGCCGCTGTTCAGGAAGTAGGGCCCGCGCACGCGCTGCCAGCTCGCGGCGAAAAGCACTTCGGGATTCGACGGATCCATCGCGACGTCGATGAACCCGGCGCGATCGGAAATGAATTTGACCAGCTGCCACGTCTGGCCGCCGTCGGTCGTCTTGTAGAGGCCGCGCTCGGGATTGGCCGACCAGGCCCGACCGAGTGCCGCGACGTACACGATGTTGGGATTCGTGGGGTGGACGACGATGCGGCCGATCGCGCCCGACTTCTCGAGCCCGACGCGTTTCCAGGTCAGCCCGCCGTCGGTCGATTTGAAGATGCCGCAGCCCGGTGAGATCGTGTTACGGGAGTCTTCCTCGCCTGTGCCGGCCCACACCTGCATCGTGTCGGACGGCGCGATCGCCAGCTCACCCATCGCCACGCACGGGTAGTTGTCGAACACCGGCCGGAAGGTCGTGCCCGCGTTGGTCGTCTTCCAGATGCCACCGGCCGCGGCCGCGACGAAGAAGGTCTTCGACGGGCTCGGGATGCCGGTGACGCTCGACACGCGCCCGCCCATGTTCGCGGGGCCGATGTTGCGCCAGCGGAACCCGGCGAGCAGCGTCGAATCGAGGGTGATGCCGCCGGCATTGCGTTGGGGAGGTGCTGCAGGATTCTGCGAGGTGAGTGGCGTTGCGGCTACGACGAGGACGGCTGCAGCCGCCCACAGGCGCTGGAACATGACGGCCTCAGTGAAATGGTGTGAGTGTACGAACCTTGTAATGAAGGGAGTACGAATGGAAGGCTTGCGTTGTTAAATCCCGATAATTAAACTCGGCTTTCCTCCAACCCACGTGATAGGGGCAAATGCGTCGAGCTTTTCTCCGAACTGTCGGACTGCTTGGTGTCCTCATCAGCCAGCCACTCTCAGCGCAGGAGCGATTCGACATCTCGGTCTATCCCTACGCCACGGCGCATCGCGGCGAGTGGGAGCTGGAAGGCCATATCAACTACGCGAGCCGCGGGACGAGTGCCTTTGACGGCTCGGTCGCGCCAACCCAGGGCCAATGGCGCTTTACCGCCGAAGTCTCCCGGGGCATCACCGATCACTGGGAATTGGCCGGTTACCTGCTGGGCGGGCAGGTGCCGGGGTTCGGGCTCGAGTACGCCGGGTGGCGGCTGCGCTCGCGGCTGCGCGCGCCCGAGTCGTGGCGCCTCCCGGTGAATGTCGGGTTCAGCGCCGAGTACGAGACGGCGCGGCCGAAGTTCAGCGAGAGCGCGCGGACGGCGGAGCTGACCGCGGTCTTCGAGCGGCGGTTCGGTGGCCTGCAATTGATCGCCGACCCTACGTTCGAGCGTGATCTGGCGGGCCCGGAGCGCGAGTGGGAGTTCGAACCCAGGGCGCGCGCGGGATACGACGTGAGCAAGGCGGTGACGCTGGGATTCGAGTATTACGGGGCGTTCGAGGAGGCAAAGCAGGCGCATCAGTTTTACCCTACAGCGGATGTCCGGCTCGGCGATGACATGACACTGCACGTAGGCGTCGGTTTCGGCGGGGTGTCGGCGGGTGATCGGCTGGTTTTCAAGACTCGTTTCGAGATCGGGGACTTTTAGGGACCTCGTCGGTCCCAATGAGTGCGTGATGCCCGTCACGCTGCGCTTCCTACATAAGTCTACATTTCCCGGCGGCACTCGTGTCGTCCCAGGCCGGGACCCGCCCACCCGCCCCTCACAGCTTCATCTATAGGTGCCGCGCAACCGGCTCCCGCGCTAGCTCCCGGAGCCCTCTTTCTGAGGGATCGGATCATGGCCGCCTGGAATGTTTTCGGTCGCGAGACCACGCCCGAGCAGCTCCCCGCCGAACTCCGCGCGATCCTCGCCGACATGAAGCGCGAGCGCGTGGCATTCGAAGACCTGACCACCGCCGCGCGCGACTCCGGCCAGAGTCTCACGCAGCTCATGCAGCCGATCACCGATGCACAGAAGGTGGTCGCCGAGCTGCAGTCGCGCGTCAAATCGCTCGAGCGGCTGGTGCCGGTCCTCGCGACACTGGACGAGCAGACCGAGAACGTCTCGAAGTCGCAGCGGCGTACCGAGACGCAGCTCACGCAGAACTCCGACAACGCCAAGCAGCTGCGCGGCGAGATCGACGAGCTGCGCGGTGTGCTCGAGCAGGCGCTGACGCTCAAGAACGACGTCGCCGGCTTCCTCGAGCTGGGCGGCGGGTTCAAGGCGCTGCGGATGGACGCCGACACGTTGAGCGGCGCGGTCCGCGAGCTCACGAACGGCTTCGATCAAGTGCGCGCGCGGCAGGAAGAGCTCCGCAAGTCGAGCGAGTCGATTGCCGCCCGGTTCGGCGCGTTTGAGGAGCGGCAGGTGAGTTCGCAGCGGAGCGTCAGCGAAACCGAATCCCGCACCGCGACGGTCGGCCAGACGCTCAAGGAGCTGACGCAGGCCGCGGCCGAGGCCGCGCAAACCAAGCGGCAGCTCACGACGCTGAAGACACTCGCGGACGGCGTGACCGCGAAAGTCGCCGCGCTCGAGCAGCAGCGTGACGTGGTGGACCGCGCCACCGCCGAGGTGGTCAAGCTCCACGAGCTGATGGGCGAAGTCGATGCGAAGATCCGCCGCCACGAGTCGAGCGCCAAGGGCCTCGGCGAGCTGGAATCGAAAGTCGGCGAGCTCAGGGCCCTGCACGCCGAGGTGCTGGAGCGCTCTACCGAAATCACCGCCAACCATGACGCCGTGAAGCAGGCCGACGAGGAGCTGCGCGCCCGTCTCGCGGCGCTGCGCGACGACGTGCAACGCGCCGTGAAGCGCTTCGAGCTGGAGAACCAGGGGCTCGACGCGGTCGGGCAACGCATCGTCGATCTGCGCGGCGGGCTCACGGCGATGGAAGGGCGCTTCAAGTTGCTGGAGGAGTCGAGCCGCACCATCACCGATGTCAACTCCAAGGCCGATGGCCTGGCGACGCAGCTCGAGGGCATCGCCGAGAACGTGGCGCTGCTCGGCACGCAGGCCGAGCGCGTGCGCACCATGGAGACGAGCACCGGCCGGCTGGGCACCACGGTCGAAGAGATGACACAGCGCGTGGCGCAGCTGGAAAAATCGCACCCCGGCGTGCAGGCGGCGCTGCAAGATGTCGCGATGCTCAGGGGCACGCACGAATCGGTGCGGGGCGCGCTGGAGCAGGTGGAGGGTGCCGCCGACGAGATGGCGCGCGTGCTCGAGCAGCAGTCAGGAACCAAGGTGTGGCTCTCCGGCGTAACCGACCAAATCAAGGCACTCCGTGTCGAGCTGGCCGCAATCGAGGATCTGAAGCCGACCGTCGAATCGGTGCGCGGCGAGGCCGATCACCTGTCGCAGGCGATGGGCCAGATCGAAGCCCGCAGCCGCATGGTGGACGATCTCAACAAGCGGTTGTCGGAGTTGACGACGCTTGGCACGCAGCTCGACGAGCGCAGCCGCGACCTGCTGTCGCGTATGACGGGTGCGGACGAGCGCTTCGGGGCGCTCGCCGCCCGCGCCGACGAAGCGGCGCGCATCGAGAAGCTGGTGCCGGCAGCGGTCGCGACGGTGGAGAGCGCCGAGCGCCGCGTCGGAGAAGTGGACACTCGCGTGGCGTCGCTCGAATCGCGCTCCCAGAATCTCGAGGGACTCGCCGAGCGCACGCGCGCCCTGGGTCAGGAGCTCGAGCTCAAACAGACCGCGCTGGACAAAGCGACGGAGCACCTGGACCGGGTGGCCCAGCTGCGCGAGCAAGCGGCGAGTGCCGCACAGCAGCTCGAAGACCGGTCTGGCCAGCTCAACAGCGCGGTCTCGACCGCAGGCAACCGGCTCATCGAGCTGACGGCGACGCTGGACGAGCTGGACAACCGCGCCGGCGGTCTGCGCTTCGCGCAGAAGCGCATGGCGCAATTCGAGGAACGGCTCGCCAAATGGGAAGCGGTCGAGTCGCAATTGACTCGCGCGCTCGAGCAAATGAACCAGCGCCAGGCCACGGTTGACGCCATGCAGGCGGACATGCATCGCCTGTACGAGGTCGCCGAGAAGACGACCGACGACGTCCGCTCAATCGCGGCGGCGAAAGAGGAAGTCGGCCAGACGCGCGCGATGTTGGAGACGGTGCTCAGCATGGTGACGCACGTGCACGACGCGGCGAACGGCCTCGATCATCGCAAGCGCCAGGTGGAGCAGGCCGAGGAGCGGCTGGCGCGGGCGGAGGCGATGCTGGCGGACGTCCAGGCGGGGCTGGAGCGCCTGCATGGCCAGAAGGCGCTGCTCGATCAAGCGGTCACGCAAGCGAGTGCGCTCGAGTTCCATACCAAGCAGGCGGAGACGGTGATCGCGGCGCTCAGGCAGGAGCGCGAGATCACGGACAACGTGCGCACCGCGGTGTCGCAGCTGCGCGAGGAGCGGCGGTCGGAAGAGCGGCCCAAGAAAAGCGCGTAAACGTGGGGTAGGGGCGCAGCATGGTTTGGGTAGGGGCGCAGCATGCTGCGCCCCTACATTAATTTCGGCAGCATCCTGCTCCCCAATTACGCTGGAACAGCCTGCCCCCAATCACGCTGCCCCCCGAACCATCTCACGCGCAAAAATGGTAGGCGTCCCCGCCAAATCGGTTACGCGCTGCCCGCGCCACGACCACAGCATGTCCGGATGGAAAGACCGTGGCATCCTCGAGTCAGCATGCACCGGCGGTCGCTCAGGTTGCGTGGCCATGACTATTCCAGTCCTGGCGCGTACTTCGTGACCATCTGTGCGTCCTCTCACCTTTTTGGGCGTGTGCGGACCGCCGAAATGATACTGAGTCGATTTGGCGAAATCGCTCGCCAATGTTGGATGAGCATTCCGAATCATTTCCCACACGTGCGGATAGACGCATTCGTGGTGATGCCGGACCATGTGCACGGGATTCTGTTGCTTGGGGCTCGCTATCCGCGTACGGCGGCGATCGGGCGCATAGGTCCGGGATCGCTAGGCGCCGTGGTCAGATCATTCAAATCAGCGGTTGCATCTCGGATCAACGCGTTGCGCGGCGCTCGCGTTGGCGGGATCTGGCAGCGGAACTATTTCGATCAGGTCGTCCGCAATCTTGACGATCTGAACCGTGTCCGACGGTACATTCGCGATAACCCGGCCGGGTGGGAACGAAACAGGACGTGCTAAAAACGTAGGGGCGCAGCACGCTGCGCCCCTACCCCTGGTCCTAGCCCCGTACCTGGTCATATCGTCAAACCCGTACCTGGTCGTACCGTGAAACCGGACGGGGAAATGTTGGGGGCCCATGGAAAATGTAGGGGCGCAGCATGCTGCGCCCCTACCTAATCATACCTGTCCCCTACCTACCTACACACCTGTCCCCTACCTACCTACACACCTGTACCCCTACCTAGTCACACCTGTACCCCTACCTAGTCATACCTGCGCCCTACCTGGTCGTAGCTCTCAGCGCCTCCGAAGTCCCGCCGTCAACGTCAGGGTCTTAACGGTTTCGCGCCGGGCGGCGTCGCGCACCTGCGCCTGATCGATTCCGTACGCCAGGCCGAACCAGAACGGGCGGGACTCCAGGTCGACGGTGACGCCGACCTCGCCACCGTGCGCGCTGCCCGTACCCGGTGGCACGTTGACGTCGAGTCCGAGCGCACGCCACAGCAGCGCGTGTCCGCGCACGCCCGTGCCGGCGATCGCCACCTCTCCACGCCCTCCCAATCGCCATGTGACCCAGCGCTCGGCACCGAACGGTGTGTCAAAGCGGCGCGCGTGCGGGCCCAGCTGCACGCTCAGCCACGGCG
>WNGO01000083.1_pt1 | contig 56084 bp, 53 predicted proteins | sample 5400511 | NCBI WGS metagenome assembly WNGO01 (sample SAMN13153380, study PRJNA577476) | soil metagenome | isolation source: 20 cm soil or saprolite under Garry oak tree replicate 2 | place: USA:California | collected 2016-06-15 | reverse complement strand
TGAAGGAAGTGCTGGTCAATTTGCTCGAGAATGCCCGGCAGGCGGACGCCCGGGAAGTCGTGGTCCGGGTCGAGATGGTCGGCCGGCGCCTCACCGTGACTGACGACGGCCGCGGCATCCCACCGGACGCCCTGCCGCGGGTGTTCGAGCCCGCCTTCTCCACCACATCGAGCGGCTCGGGACTGGGCTTGGCGATCGCCCGCCGCCTGGTCGAGAGCTGGGGCGGTACGATCACGCTCGAAAGCACGCCGGGGCGCGGCACGACCGTCACGCTCGAGCTCCGGGCCACCGTCCCCCTAGTATAAGGAAAGGGGGGAGCGCGGCGGGTGGTATGCCCCCTCTATTAGATTGCTCCTCCCATGAGTGCCACGCGCCGGCGCACTGTGACGGTGGATGTCGGCGGCGTGAAGGTGGGCTCCGCTCACCCGATCGTCGTCCAGTCCATGACGAACACCGACACCGCGGACGTCGCGGGGACGGCGGCGCAGGTGCGGGCGTTGCACCAGGCGGGCTCCGAGCTGGTACGCGTCACGGTCAACAACGACGCCGCGGCGGCCGCCGTCGCCGCGATCGTCGCTCAGGTGGACGTCCCCGTCATCGGCGACTTCCACTACAACGGTCATCTCCTGCTCACCAAGTATCCCGCGTGCGCCAAAGCGCTCGCCAAGTACCGCATCAACCCCGGCAATGTGGGCTCCAAGCACCACGACGCCCACTTCCGCCAGATCGTGGAAGTGGCGGTCGCCAACGGCAAACCGGTGCGCATCGGCGTGAACTGGGGCTCGCTCGACCAGCAGCTGCTCACCGAGCTGATGGACGAGAACGCCAAGACTGCCGAGCCGCGCGACGCGCGCGACGTCACCATGGACGCGATGGTGGAGAGCGCCATCCGCTCCGCCGAGCTGGCCGAGGAGTGCGGGCTGTCGCATGACCGTATCATCCTGTCGGCCAAGGTGTCCGGCGTGCAGGACCTGGTGGACGTCTACCGCCGCCTCGCCCCGCGGGGCGATTACCCCCTCCATCTCGGCCTCACCGAGGCGGGGATGGGGATGAAGGGGATGGTCGCGAGCACGGCGGGCCTGTCCCTCCTTCTCATGGAAGGCATCGGCGACACCATCCGGGTGTCCCTGACCCCGCGGCCCGGCGGCGACCGCACCGAGGAGGTCCAGGTCGCGCAGCAGGTGCTGCAGTCGCTTGGCCTGCGCAGCTTCACGGCCCAGGTCACGGCCTGTCCCGGCTGCGGCCGCACCACGTCCACCTTCTTCCAGGACATGGCCGAGCAGATCCAGGACTACCTGCGCGCCCAGCGGCCCGTCTGGAAGGAGCGCTACCCCGGCGCCGAGGAACTCCGCGTCGCGGTCATGGGTTGTGTAGTGAACGGTCCGGGCGAGTCAAAGCACGCTGACATCGGTATTTCGTTGCCCGGGACGTTCGAGGAGCCGAAGGCGCCCGTCTATGTCGACGGCCGGCTCCAGGTAACCCTCAAGGGTGACGGAATCGTGACGGAATTCCTGCAGATTCTGGAATCCTACGTGGAGCGCCGCTTCGGGGCAGGGGTACCAACCTCCCGCTGATCTGTCGAAATCAGGACTCGCCGAACGACGTATGGATGTGGTAACTCCGCCATCACCTTGGGCGTAAGGAATTGACATGAAGCTCTCCGAAGTCGCGATCCGCCGTCCCGTCCTCGCGAGCATGCTCTCCGCGGCCCTGGTGCTGTTCGGGGTGATCGGATACACGCGCCTCTCGGTGCGCGAGCTGCCCGACATCGACCCGCCCGTCATCTCCGTCAGCACCACGCTTCCCGGCGCCAACGCGCAAGTCGTGGAGACGGCGGTTACCGACGTACTGGAAGAAGAGCTGTCCACCATCCAAGGCCTGCGCACCCTGACCAGCTCGTCGGCCGAAGAGAACAGCCAGATTACGCTCGAGTTTACGCTCGACCGTCCGGTGGACGTCGCGGCGCAGGACGTGCGCGACAAGGTGTCGCGCGTGCGCGGACGCCTGCCGGTGGACGTGCTCGAGCCGGTGATCGCGAAGCAATCGGCCGACGCCCAGCCCTTCTTCTGGCTGGCGCTCTCCAGCGACAATTATGACTTGATGCAGCTCTCCGACGTCGCGGACCGGCTCGTCAAAGCGCGCCTCCAGAGCCTGCCCGGTGTGGGCAGCGCCCAGATCTTCGGTGAGCGGCGGTACTCGATGCGCGTCTGGGTGCAGCCCAAGGCGCTGTCGGCGCGCGGCCTCACGGTTCAGGACGTGGAGGGCGCGATCGTCGCGCGCAACGTTGAGATTCCCGCCGGCCGGATCGAATCCACCCGGCGCGAGTTCTCCGTGCGTTCGCTGGGCGAGCTGAAAACGCCGCTGGAGTTCGGCGAAATGGTCGTGGCGAGCCAGGGCAACCAGCTCGTCAAGCTCAAGGACGTGGCCCGAGTCGAGCTCGGCCCGGAGGACGACCGCTCGATCTTCCGCTACAACGGATCGCCGTCGGTGGCCATCGGCGTGGTGCGGCAGTCGAAGGCGAACCTCATCGATGTCGCGCGGAACATTCGCGAGGCACTCCCCGGCATCCAGCAGGCGTTGCCGCCCGGCGTGAAGCTGCAGAGCGCGTACGACGGGTCCGTGTTCGTGACGCACTCGATCGGCGACGCACGCCTCACGCTGCTCATTGCGGCGATCCTGGTGGTGCTGATCATCTTCGTGTTCCTACGCAACGTGCGGGCCACGATCATCCCCGGGCTCGCGATTCCGGCGTCCATCGTGGCGACCTTCGCGATCATGTATTTCCTGGGCTTCTCGATCAACAACTTCACCCTGCTCGCCCTCACGATCGCGATCGGCATCGTGGTGGACGACGCGATCATCGTGCTCGAGAACGCCTTCCGCCATCAGGAGGAGCTGCACGAGGAACCCGAGCAGGCGGCGGTGAACGGGACCAACGAGATCGGGTTCGCCGTCGTCGCGACCACGATCGCGCTGGTGGCGGTGTTTACGCCGCTCGCGTTCCTCACGGGCACCGCGGGCCGGTTGTTGAGCGAGTTCGGTATCGCGGTCGCGGGCGCCGTCGTGATCTCGGGCTTCGTCGCGCTGACGCTCACCCCGATGCTCTGTGCCAAGATTCTCCGGATGCAGCATCAGCACGGCAAGGCTTTCCAGATGTTCGAAAGTGCCTTCAATGCGCTGTCGGAGCGGTATGCGCAGCTGCTGCGCCGCGCCGTCGATCACCGCGCGGCGGTGCTGCTCGGTACGCTGGCCGTCGTTGCCGTCTCCGTCTTCGCGTTTGTGATGTTCCCGCCGACGCGGCTGCAGAACGAGCTGATCCCGCAAGACGATCGCGGCTTCTTCCTGGTGGTGGTCCGCGGCCCGGAAGGCGCCTCGCTGCCGTATACCGACGGCTACGTGCGACAAGTGGAACAGATCATCGGGCGCACGCCCGGTGTGAACGGGTACTTCACGATCGTCGGCGGATTCGCGGGTGGCGTCAACAGCGCGTTCGTGGGCGTGATCATGAAGGATTGGGGTCAACGCCCCAGCGTGGACCAGACGATCGGCGGACTGTTCCCCCAGCTCATGGGGCTCTCGGGCGTCCTGGCATTCCCATACGCGCCCGGCGCCATCGGGTTCTCGCAGCCTATTCAATACGTCGTGCAGAACCCTGATTTCACGAAACTCACCGACATCATGGGACCGTTCATTGGCCGCGCGTCACAGGTCAAGGGGCTCGCGAACGTTCAGACCGACCTGTTTGTGAACAAGCCGGAGCTGCGGGTCACCTTCGATCGTGACCGGGCTGAGGACTTGGGCGTGCCCGTTCGCGACGTGGCGAGCGCACTGCAGACGTTCCTCGGCGGCCGCCGCGTCAGCACGTTCACGCGCAATGACAAGCTGTACTACGTGATGGTGCAGCTCGATCCCAAGGATCGCGCGACGCCGAGCGACATGGGCGGGATCTACTTGCGGGGCAGGGGCGGGCAACTGGTCCAGGTCGACGCGCTGGCGCACGTGCAGGAGGGCGTGGGGGCGCGGCAAATCAACCACTTCAACCGGGTCCCCTCGTTTACGTTGTCGGCGTCGCTGATGCCGGGGCTCGCCCAGGGTGAGGCGCTCGATTCACTCGACGCGGTCGCGAAGCAGATGCTCCCGCCCGGGACCACGACGGCCCTCTCCGGAGAATCGCGCGAGTACAAGGAGAGCGGCAGCGCCATCTACTTCGCGTTTGTGATCGCGCTGATCGTGGTGTTCATGGTGCTCGCTTCGCAGTTCGAGTCGCTGCTGCATCCCTGGACGGTGCTCCTGGCCGTCCCGCTGGCCATCACCGGTGCGCTGGCGACGCTGAAGTTCGCGGCGGTCATCCATCGATCGGGTGCGACGATGAACCTGTACAGCCAGATCGGGATGATTCTGCTGATCGGACTGGTCAGCAAGAACTCGATTCTGCTCGTCGAGTACACGAATCAGCTGCGGGAGAAAGGCCTCGACACCGTCGCGGCGGTCCTCGAGGCGGGCCGGATCCGGCTGCGGCCGATTCTCATGACGTCGGTCGCGACGATCATGGGGGCGGTGCCGGTCGCGTGGGGCGTGGGTGCCGGCTCGGCGGCCCGCAAGCCGCTCGGCTACGCGATCGTCGGCGGCGTCTTCTTCTCGACGGCGCTCACGCTGTTCGTCGTACCGGTCGCGTACTTGGTGCTGCCGTCCGTGTTCCACTGGATCGGCAGCCTGCCCGGGCGCGCGTTGGGGCGTCGCCGGCAACCCGTCACGGCGGAGGGCGATTGATGCTGCCGCTGCTCTTCGCGCTGCAGGTCGCCGCGACCGATTCGCTGCCGCAGATCACCCTCGCCGACGCGCTACAGCGCGCCGCGCAGCTCGATCCCAACTACGTCGCGGCGCTGGGCCAGGTCGACAATGCCGCCTGGGCGCGGCGCAATGCTTTCGCCGTGTTCGTGCTGCCGTCGGTGACAATCAACGTGAATCAGCAACGCACGGACCCGGCGGGCTTCTTTTTCACTGATTCGCTGCTCCGGCTCAAGACCACGTGGTCGGCGCAGCTCAGCGCACGCTACGACCTGTTCACCGGTGGCCAAAAGCTGGCGGAGCTCGCCCGCTCCGGTGCCGCCCTGGAGGGAGCGCACGCCGACGAACTGCGCCAGCGCTTTGCGACCGCGCTGCTGACCGAGTCGGACTTTTACGCGGTGCTGCAGAATTCCGAGCTGGATCGCGTCGCGCGTGAGCGGTTCCGTCGCGCCCGCGAGCAGCTCGGCGTGGCGCGGGCGCGAGTCGCGTCCGGTGCCGCGGTTTCGACGGATTCACTCACGCTGCGACTCGAGCTGACGCGCGCCCAGGTGGCGCAGCTGCAGCAGGAATCGGCGTTGCGGATCGCGCGGCTCGAGCTGGGGCGTCGGGTCGGCGCGGCAGGCCCCGTCGATGCCGCGCCGTTGGACACCGTCGCGGCCCCGGAGCTCCCGGTCACGCTGGCGGACGCGATTTCGGAGGCCGCTCGGCAGGGCCCCGACTATCGGGCGGCCGCGGCCAACGAGCGCGCCGCCAGCGCTGCGTATCGCGCCGAGTTGGGCAACTACTTGCCACACGCGACGCTCACGTTCAGTAAGCTCTCGTTGGGCACGAAGTTTTACCCCAACGACTTGTTCAAGCAGACGAATCTCACGCTCGGCTTCTCGTTCCCGATATGGAACAACGGGCAACGCGAGCTGGCGCTCTCGCGGGCGGCCGTGATCAAAGACGTGGCGCGCGCCCGGCGGGAGGACATGGATCGCGCGGTGCAGCATGACGTCGCCGCGGCGTACGACGCGTACGTGACGGCCCGTGCCAGCGCCGAGCTCGCGGGACAAGGCCTCGCGGTCGCGCGCGAAAGCTTCCGCGTCCAGCAAACGCGGTACTCGAGCGGCGCGACGACAATTCTCGACTTGCTCGATGCCGAAGTGAATCTGTCCCAGGCCGAGGCGGATCTCGTGCAAGCCCGTTACGGAACCCGCCTCGCGCTCGCCGGCCTCGAAATGATCCTCGGCCGGCGTCTCTTCCAGCCATGACAGGACTCCTCGTGTCTCGTACTCGCCTGCTCGTTCTCACCGCCGTGCTGCTCAGCGCGTGCAAGAAGGCCCAATCCAACGGCGCCGGCGGCGGCCCCGGCGGTGGCCCCCCCGGTCTGCCCGTGGAAGTCGCGGTTGCCCGGCAGGACACCGTGCGCGACGAAGTGCCCGCGACCGGTGACATCGAAGCCGTGCAGGCCATCGATCTGCGGCCCGAGGTCGAGGGCCGCCTGGTCGGCATCCTGGTCGATGAGGGCACGGAAGTCGCCAAAGGCCAGCCCTTGCTGCAGGTCGACGACCTCGAGCTGCGAGCGCAGGTGGCCCGCGCCGAGGCGGACGCCGACCTCGCGCGCCAGGCGCTCGATCGCACGCGCCAGCTGATGCAGCAGAACGCCTCCTCCACGTCCGACCTGGAGAAGGCCGAGGCGCAGGCGCGCAGCACCCAGGCGGAGCTCGATCTGCTCAAAGTGCGCCTCAATCGCACCACGGTCACGGCGCCGTTCGCGGGCATCGTGGGCCAGCGCTACGTCAGTCTGGGCGACTACGTCAACAGCACCACGAAGCTGGTGAGTCTCCAGACGGTGAACCCGCAGCGCGCGGTGGTGCAGATCCCCGAGCGCTTCGCGGAGGACGTGCATCGCGGTCAGATCGTGAAGTTCAACGTAGCCGCGCTCCCCGGGCGCACGTTTGCCGGAGTGGTGGACTTCGTGGACCCCGTCGTGCAGCTGCCGGGCCGCACGGTGCTGGTGAAGGCGCGCGTCCCCAACGAGTCGCGCCAGTTGCGTCCCGGGATGTTCGTCGAGGCGCATCTCGTAACGGCTGTGCGGCCCAACGCCGTCGTCGTGCCGGAGGAGGCCGTCGTCCCCATTCAGGGCGCGACCTTCGTGTACGTCGTGGTGAACGCCAAGGCCGCGCGGCGCGCGGTGGAGCTCGGCGTGCGGACACCGGGTTTCGTCGAAGTCACGCACGGCGTGAGCCCGGGGGACCAGGTCGTGGTCGGGGGGCTCGAGATGCTCGCCGACGGCATGCCGGTCATGGCGCGCGTCGTCCAGCGCGGGCCCGGAGCGGCAACGCTCGGCAGCGACCACCCCTAGTCAGGCAGTCTCTGGCCGGTAGATTCTCTCGGGCGTTTCACTTCGATACCGCAACCCGGGGGAAGCTCATGGAACAGCGCATTGGGTTCGGCCCGCGGCTGGGCGCACTACTGATCGACTGCGTGTTGGTGGGAGTGCTCGTCGCCGTGCTCGGCGGGGTGATCGGCGGCATGTTCGGCGCGGCCGCCGGCGGGGCCGGCTCCGCGATCTCGACCGGGTCGGGCACGGACGCTCAGGCTGCCGCGGCGATGGGCGGGATGATCGGGGCGCTCGCTGGGATGATTATCGCCGCGGCTGTGCTCGGCCTGGCCTACTTCCTGATCGAAGGGTTCACCGGGTACACCCTCGGCAAGCTGATGCTCGGTATGCGCATCGCCAGCGCCGATGGGACGCAGGCGCCGGTGTCGAAGCTCCTCATGCGGTGGGCAGTGAAGAACAACAACTTCCTTCTCACCGTGCTCGCTACCGCGACGGGTGTGAAGTTTCTGGCCACGCTTGGCTCGCTGGGCGGCTTGGTGATCTTCATCGGCTGCTTCCTGACTCTGGGCGCGTCGAAGCAGGCGCTGCACGACCGGATTTGCGACACCGCGGTATGGCCCAAGAACATGGTCAAGGCCGCGATGTGACGACTTAGGCGATCCGCAGGCCGAGGGCCACGTCGCGGTCTGGTCCCACCAGCACGACGTCGCCCTCGGCCTGAATCACGCCGAGCGTCAGCACTTCGGAGAAAAAGTCAGCGATCTGGCGCGGCGGAAAGTTCACCACCGCGATTACCAGCCGCTGTTGCAGGTCTTCCTTCCGGTAGTGCGTCGTGATCTGGGCGCTCGACGTCTTCACCCCCAACTCCCCGAAATCGATGCGCAGCTTGAATGCGGGCTTCCGCGCCTTCGGGAAGTCGTCCACCTGGACGATGCGTCCCACCCGGATGTCCACCCTCGCGAAGTCGTCGTAGCTGATCTGTGGCATTCCGTGTCCCTTTTTGAGGTCGGCGATCGCGCCGTCGCAGGCCGCTACAGGCGGCACGCCCCTTGCCCATGAGAGCCGCGAACCCGCATCGGAGCGTTGTATGACTCGGCACCTGCGTGTTGTATCGTGCGCGATTCTGTTGCTCGCGGGCCCTCTCACGGCTCAGCGCTCGGCGTTGCGCGAAGTGCGCAACGGCGGCGGGAGCGGGGGCGGCCTGAGCCTGATGATCGTGCAACCTGTCGGCCAATTCAAGCAGTTCGTGAATGGCGGCGCGGGCGTGGGGCTCGCGGCAGTGCCGGCGCTGGATCGGGACGGCATCGTGGGGCTGCGGATCGAGGGCGAGCTGCTGGCGTACGGGTACACCAGTGAGCCGGTGACGCTCAGCGGCGGCGGGTATGCGATTCCCGCCCAAGCCCAAACGTGGTCATTCATCGTATCCGGGCAGGCCGGTCCGCAGCTCACCTTCGGTGACGGCCCGGCGCGTCTGTATGGCTTCCTCACGGGCGGCGTGGTCGACTTCGCGACCACCACGAGCCTGCAGAGCGATTGCGGCTGCGACATCGCCAGCTACGGCGACGGTCACGATTTGGCGCTCGCGTGGCAGGCGGGCGGCGGCATGATGTTCGCGCTGGGACGCGGCCGGCACCCGGCCGCCCTCGATCTCGGCGCGCGCTACCTGCGCAACGGCACCGTCACGTACGGCACCACGACGGGTGGCTCGCTGCGCTTCGTGCGGAGTGAAGCCAACGCCGTCGTGTACCACGTCGGATTGTCGTTCGGGTTTTAGCGGTACGCTCAGTCGGCGGGGGTCGCCTCGGGGACGGCGCGGAGCAGGGCGGAGCCGGTCCCGAGGCGCTGTTGTAGCGCGTCGAGATACGTATAGAACACCGGCGTCACGTACAGCGTGACGAGCTGCGAGAATGCGAGCCCGCCCACCACAGCGAGACCCAGCGGCCGGCGCGATTCCGAGCCGGCGCCGAAGCCGATCGCCACGGGCAGCGTCCCCATCAAGGCGGCCATGGTGGTCATCATGATCGGCCGGAACCGCACGCTGCACGCCTCCACGATCGCTTCGCGCGCCGATTTGCGCCCGGTGCGCTCCGCCTCGAGCGCGAAGTCGATCATCATGATCGCATTCTTCTTCACCAACCCCACCAGCATGATGATGCCGACGAACGCATAGATGCTCAGCTCGGTCCGGAAGACGAGCAGCGTGAGCAGCGCGCCGAATCCCGCGAACGGCAGGCCGGACAAGATCGTGAGGGGGTGGATGAAGCTCTCGTACAGGATGCCGAGCACGATGTAGATCACGACGACGGCCAGGAGCAGCAGAAACAACAGTCCCTGCTGGCTCGCTTGAAACGCCTGGGCCGTGCCGGAGAAGCTGGTGCTGATCGTGGCGGGCAACGTGGCGCGGGCCGTGCGATCGACCGCGCTCACGGCATCGCCCAGCGCCACGCCGGGCGCGAGGTTGAACGACAGCGTGACCGACGGCAATTGGCCGCTGTGGTTCACGCTGAGCGGTCCCAGGCCCGACGTCACCTGTGCGACGGCGCCGAGCGGGACCAGCGGGCCCTGCTTGGAGCGCACGTACAGCGTCTGCAGCGCCGACGCGTCGCGCTGGTACTGGGGCAACAGCTCCATGATCACCCAGTACTGGTTGTTGGGCGTATAGATGGTCGAGACTTGGCTCGAGCCGAAGGCATCGAAGAGGACGTTCTCGATGTCGCTCGCCGTGACGCCGAGCGCCGCCGAGCGATCGCGGTCGAGGCTCACGCTCACCTGCGGGTTCTTGATTTGCAGATCGCTGGTGACGTCGAGCAGGCCCGGCAGCGCCCGCAGCTTCGCCTCGAGCGTCGCCGCTTCCGGATACAGCACATCCATGTCGGGGCTCTGCAGCGTGAACTGATACAGGCTCTTGGTCGGCCGGCCGCCGATGCGAATCACGGGCGGGACCGAGAGGTAGACGCGGATGCCGGGGATCGCGTTGAGCTTGGGTTGCAGCTCGCGAATGACGGCGTCGGCGCTGGGCCGATCGCGGCGCGGCTTCAAGTGCAGGCTGACGCGCCCCTGGTTCATCGTGCCGCCGCCGACGGTCGACATGAAGTCGGCGATGTAGGGGTCGTGCAGCAGGACGTCGGCCACGGCCTGCTGGTGCTGCACCATCGCGTCGTACGACGTGCCCTCGATCGTCTCCGTCGTCCCCGAGACCGAGCCGATGTCTTCAGTCGGGATGAAGCCCTTGGGCACGACCATGAACAAGACGGCCGTGCCGAGGAGAATCCCCGCGGAGAAGGCGAGCGCGGTCCGGCGGTGGTCCATCACCCAGCCGAGGCTGCGTTCGTACAGCCCCAGCATGCGTTGATAGAAGCGCTCGGTGGCCTCGTAGAAGCGGCCATGGTGCGCTTCCTTGGAGGGCCGCAGGAAGCGGCTGCACAGCATCGGCGTGAGTGTGAGCGAGACGAGCCCCGAGACCAGGATCGCGATGCCGATCGTGACCGCGAACTCGTGGAACAAGCGTCCCAACAATCCACCCATCAGCAGCACCGGGATGAACACCGCGGTGAGTGACAGCGTCATCGAGACGATGGTGAAGCCGATCTCGCGCGAGCCGTCGAGCGCGGCCTGAAACGCCGGTTTCCCCATCTCCATGTGGCGCACGATGTTTTCGAGCATCACGATGGCGTCGTCCACGACGAATCCCACCGACAACGTCAGCGCCATCAGCGACAGGTTGTCCAGACTGTAGCCCAGCGCGAACATCGCGGAGAATGCGCCGATGATGGACAGCGGCAGCGCCAGGCTCGGGATCACAGTGGCCGAGACGTTCTTCAGAAACAGGAAGATCACCATCACCACGAGGCACAAGGTGATGAACAGCGTGGTCTTGACGTCGCGCACCGAGTCGCGGATCGGCACCGAGCGATCGTACAGGGTGCGCACCTCAACCGATCCGGGCAGCTGCAGCCGCAACCGTTGCATCGCCTGTTTCACGCCGTCGGCCACGGCGACCGTGTTGGTGCCCGGCTGCCGTTGAATCGCGAGCACGATGCTGCGCGTGCCGTCGAACCAGCTGGCGGTGTGGTTGTCCTGTACGTCGTCCAACACCTGGCCCAGGTCCTGCAGGCGGACCGGCGCGCCGTTGCGGTAGGCCACCACGAGCGAGCGGAACGCCGGGGCGCTCTGCAGCTGTCCGTCGGCCCGCACCGTGTACGCAGTGTTGGACCCCCACAGCACGCCGGTCGGCAGGTTGACGTTCCACGCGGCCACCGCATCCGCCACTTCCTGGGTGCTGACGCCGCGCGAGGCGAGCGCACGCGGATCGAGCTGGATGCGGACGGCGTACTTCTGCGAGCCGAACACCTGCACTTGCGCCACGCCCGACACCGTAGACAAGCGTTGTGCCAGGAACGTCTCGGCGTACTCGTCGAGCGCCGAGAGCGACAGGGTGGTGGACGTGAGCGCCAGATAGAGGATCGGGGAGTCCGCCGGATTCACCTTCTGATAGGACGGCGGCAAGATTCCCGGCGGCAGCTGGCGCAGCGTCTTGGAGATCGCTGCCTGGACGTCCTGGGCGGCGGCGTCGATGTCGCGCGACAGGTTGAACTGCAGCGTGATCGACGTGCCGCCCAGGCTGCTCGTGGACGTGAGCGCGTCGAGTCCGGCGATGGAAGAGAATTGCTTCTCGAGTGGAGTCGCCACGGCGGCGCCCATGGTCTCGGGGCTCGCGCCGGGGAGGCCTGCCGACACCTGGATCGTCGGAAAGTCGACGTTGGGGAGATCGCTGACCGGCAGGAGCCGGTAGGCCATCAAGCCGAACATCAAGATGCCCAGCATGACGAGCGTCGTCGTGACGGGGCGCCGGATGAAGAGCCCCGAAATGTTCACGGCTTGCTGCCGCCCTCGCCCGCGGTCTGGAGACCCGCCTTGACATCGACCTTCGCGCCGGCGGTGAGTCGCATCTGGCCGTCGGTCACGACCTGGTCGCCGGGCCGCAGCCCCGCGGCGATCACGGCGATGCTGTCGCTGGTGCGCGCCACCGTCACGTTCTGGGGCACGGCCGTGCCGTCCGGGTTGATGACGAAGACATACGTGCCCTGTTGCCCGGTGAGTACCGCCGGTGCCGGGATCACGATCGCATCCGTCTGTACCCCCAGCACGAGCGACACGCTGGCGTACTGCCCGGGCCACAGCCGGCCGTCCTGGTTGGGAAACTCGGCCTTGAGCGCGACTGTGCCCGTGGTCGAGTCGACGTGGTTGTCCATGAACGACAGCGCGCCGCGAATCGGGGGCAGGGTGTCGTCGGCCACGCGAGCGAACACGTCGCGCGCGGCACCACGCGCCTGCTGCAGGTCGGGCAGCCGCGCCGCCGGCACGGCGAAGCGGACGCGAATCGGCCGCAGCTGGTTGATGGTGACGAGCGGATCGGTGCCGGTCGTACGCACCAGGTTGCCTTCGTGGATGAGCAGGCTGCCGGTGCGGCCGGCGATGGGCGCGCGGATGGTGGCGTAGTCGAGGTTGAGGCGCGCGGTCTCCTGCGCCGCCGAATCGGCGCGCACGGCGGCGGCGAGTGCGGCGGCCGCCGTGGCCTTCTGCTGGTAATCCTCCTGGGTCACGCCGTTCGTCGCGACGAGGTCGCGGTAGCGCTGGGCATCGAGCTCGGCGTTCTGCCACTGCACCACGTCACGCGCCAGCGCGGCTTGCGCGGCGGTGAGCGCGGCGCGGTAGGGGCGCGGATCGATCTCGAACAGCACCTGACCCGCGGACACTTCGTCGCCCTCACGGAATCGCACGCGCTGCAGCATGCCGTTCACCTGCGACGTCACGGCGACCGTGCTGATCGGCTCCACAGTGCCGAGCGCGCCGATGGTGTACGGCACGGCGCGGCGCTCGGCGCGAGCCACCGTAACCGGGACGCGACCGCCCCCGGCGGCCTGGGAGCGGTTGCAGGCCGCGACGGCCGCCACCATGACGCAGCCGCCCGCCACGATCGGTCGGAACCTCGGAAATGTGCGCATGTCAGGACGCTCTACATACGCACAGAAGGGGCGGAACGTGAAGGGGGGGCCTGCGTTGGAAGGGTCCGTACTGCGACCGTCTGGCACCAGTGCGCGGCCCCGCAGGGCGCATTGTGGAGCGTGCTCGCCCGCGTCCGTTCCGCCGCCGTGCTCGGTATCGACGCCTACCTCGTCGATGTCGAGACTGACATCACGAACGGCCTCCCCACGTTCGTGACCGTCGGTCTGCCGCAGGGGGCCGTGAAAGAGGGCCGTGAGCGCGTGTATGCCGCCCTGGCGAACACCGGCTACAAGTTCCCGCTGAAACGGATCACGGTGAACCTCGCGCCGGCCGACATCCGCAAGGAGGGCTCGGCGTTCGACCTGCCGATCGCCGTGGGCATTCTCGCGGCCACGGAGCAGATCGGCGGCGACCGCATCGGCGGCGTGGTGGTGTTGGGCGAGCTGGGACTGGAGGGCGCCATCCGGCCGGTGCGCGGCGCGCTGCCGGTCGCCCTGGCGGCGCGGGCGGCGGGCGCGCAGGCGCTGGTGCTGCCGCGCGAGAATCTCGCGGAGGCCGGTGTGGTGTCGGGAGTCGACGTGCTGGGCGCAGCGAGTCTCGCGGAGCTGGCGGATTTTCTCGACGGCAAGGCGGAGCTGCCGCGCGCGGCCGTGGATGTGGCCCGCCTGTTCGACGAGCGGGCCAAGGACGACGTCGACTTTGCCGAGGTGAAAGGGCAGGGGCACGCGAAACGCGCGCTCGAGGTCGCGGCGGCGGGCGGCCACAACATCCTCATGGTCGGCCCGCCGGGGTCGGGCAAGACGATGTTGGCGCGCCGTCTGCCGACCATCCTGCCGCGCATGAGTCTCGATGAGGCGCTGGAAACGACGAAGATCCATTCGGTGGCGGGCGTGCTGCCGCTGGGGGAGTCGCTCGTGGCGCGGCGGCCGTTTCGGGCGCCGCACCATACGATCTCGGACGCGGGGCTGATCGGCGGCGGATCCTATCCGCGGCCCGGCGAAGTGAGTTTGGCGCACGGCGGCGTGCTGTTTCTGGACGAGCTACCCGAGTTCCGCAAGAACGTGCTCGAAGTGCTGCGCCAGCCGATGGAGGACGGCTGCGTCACGATCTCCCGCGCGTCGATGAGTCTGTCTTATCCGGCGCGGTTCATGCTCGCCGCCGCGATGAATCCGTGCCCGTGCGGCTATTGCGGCGACCCGCGCCGCGCTTGCTCGTGCGGCCCGGTGGGCGTGCAGCGTTACTTGGCGCGTGTGTCGGGGCCGCTGCTCGATCGCATCGACATCCATCTCGAGGTGCCGGCCGTGCAATACCGCGCCCTCGCCGACCAAGGGGGCGGCGAGCCCAGCGCGGCGATCCGCCAGCGTGTGGATCGCGCGCGCGTGTTGCAGCGCGAGCGCTTCGCGCAGCGTCCGGGAGTCTACGCCAACGCGCACATGGCGCCGCGCGACATCCGCGCGTTTTGTCGAGTGAGCGACGGGGCGGAAGCACTGCTCAAGACCGCGCTCACACGCCTCGGCCTCTCGGCGCGCGCGTACCACCGCATTCTCAAGATCGCGCGAACCATCGCGGACCTCGATGGCGCGGCGGACCTGCAGCCGAAGCACGTCAGTGAAGCGATTCAGTACCGGAGCTTGGATCGGCGCGGCGTGTGACGACGGCTTATGGCAGTCCTACGGCGTCGGACTCTCTTCGTCGGACGACGGCGGCGGCTGGCGCACGGGCAGTCCGATCGTGCCGGCCCACTCGTCGGTGAGCTCGAACGTCATTCCCATGTCGAATCCCAGCACCCGCAGGCGCCGCGCCAGATCCTTGAGCGCCCACGTGACGGTGCGCCGCACCTCGACCGACGACCACTGGCCGAACTCATTGTGACTCAGGTCGGCCTGTAGGGCCGCGGCGATGCGCGTCGCGAGGCGTCCGTGCGCATCGAACGAAGGCGTTGCGACGGCCTCCGGCTCGGTGGCTGGGGCCGTCTTCGGAGCCTTTTGGGGACCGGGTCCATCACCCCAAAGCAGCCATTCCAGTGTGACGCCGCTCACGCCGCGCACCCGGGCGCGGCTCACAATGAGTCGCGCGATATCCGGCGGGAATTTCTGGCGTTGCGGCCACTTCTTTACGGCTGCTTCAGTTACGGGCTTGCCGATCTCCGCGGCAAATTGGCGGTACGTCAAAGCGATGCTGTCCCACGGACTGAAGGCAGCAAGGAGGACGGTGAGGCGCTCTGCAATGGGGCCTGGTTTGGTCATTTTTCGGCTCTTGACGGATCCCAAAGTAGCCCTAGGTTGGTGACTCCACGTTCCGTTTGTCGCCCACTATTTGTACAAGATGTTCAGCATGGGAGGTCTCGTCAAGTCGTGCTTCGCCACTCGCCGGACCCGGCGGAAGAACGCCGCAGCGGATTCGATCAACGCAGCGACCCGGAGCGGCGCTCGGGACTGGAGCGTCGGGCTGCGCCACGCCGGACGGATGAAGGCCATCCGCTCCCGAGCCGACCAACGCGCATCAGCATCGCCGCCGAGCCGGCCGACCTTTCGCTGCGCCGCGTGTTCCCCTACGCGCCGTTCGACGAGCGCGAGGCAGCGGCTCGTTACGGGGCGATCGAAGCGCATCGTCGCGATGTGAGCGGCCGCCTGGCGCGCGACATCGGCGCGGCCGTCGCGGGCCTCGACTACCTGCAGAATATCAGCCGCGACTTGGTCGCTCCCACCATCATCGAACGCGAAGTGCTCGAAGTATTGGAGCGCCGCTCCGTGACCGACCCGCTGACCGGCCTGTTCAACCGTTATCACTTCGAAACGGCACTGAAACGGGAAGTCGCGCGCTGCCTGCGCCACGGGGCGAAGCTGTCGCTGCTGCTCCTGGACGTCGATCAGCTCAAGGCCGTCAACGACCGGTGGGGCCACCAGGTAGGCGACCGCGTGCTCGGCGCCGTGGCGCGGGCAATTCAGGAAAGCCTGCGCGGCACGGACGTCGCCTCGCGCTACGGCGGCGACGAGTTCGCCGTCATCCTGCCCGATACAGACGCGCCGGCCGGCCGCATCGTGGGCGAGCGGATTTGTAAGAACGTGCGGGTCCCGATCGGCGAGGAAGTCGAGCCGGGCGTCGCCGCCGAAGTCACCGTGAGCGGCGGCTTGGCCGCGTTGCCGCTCGCCATCACCGCGGCATCCGAGGTGCAGCTGATCGTGGCCGCGGACCAGGCGTTGTACCTCGCGAAGGGCCGCGGCGGCAACTGCGTGACCGAGGCGGCATCATGACGGCCCCCCGCTCGCGGCTCAGCGTGGTGGCGCTGTCCGATGCGTTCCGCGCGTTCTGGAACGACCTCGCGCTCGATCTCGATGTGGTCATCGACGTGCTGGGCCCGGCGGAGGCCGTGGCGCCGCACGCCGAGACCGTCGCCGTCATTCTGGCGGCGGGCGGCGTGGAACGGGACGCGATTTGCTGGCTCGAAAGCCACAGAATCCCGACGGACCTGCCCGCTCTGGTGGTGGGCACCGACCCCGGCCGCCGCACGGCGATGCAGCTCGTGGCCCGTGGCGCCACCGATTACTTCGCGCTGCCCGACGACCTCGAGATCTTCCGCAACGTCGTGACCGCGACGATCCGCGATGGCCGGAACCGTGCGCCGGCCTTGGCGCCCGGACGCCTGGACGCATTCGCCGGCATCGTGGGTGAGAGTGACGCGCTCAGGAAGGCCCTCGCCCGCGCCGAACGTCTTCTGACTCATAAGCACGCAGGCGCGTTGCTCATCGGTGAGACTGGGACCGGCAAAGAGCTGCTCGCGCGCGCCATCCACGACGGCGGATCGCGCCGCGAGGCGCCGTTCGTCGCGATCAACTGTTCGGCCCTGCCGGAGCATCTCATCGAGTCGGAGCTGTTCGGGCACGAGCGCGGCTCGTTCACCGATGCCTATGCGGCCAAGCCCGGGTTGTTCGAGGTGGCCGACGGCGGCACGCTGTTCCTCGACGAAATCAGCGATCTGCCGCTCAGCCTCCAGGCCAAACTGTTGCGCGTGCTGGAGGACAAGGAGATCCGCCGCGTGGGTGGGACCAAGTCGCGCACGGTCGACGTGCGTATTCTCGCGGCAACGGACGAGCATCTGTCCGAGCGCGTGCGCGACGGTGCCTTCCGTGAGGATCTGTATTTCCGCTTGACCACGGTGGTGCTGCGGCTGCCGCCATTGCGCGACCGCGGCGACGACGTCGTCCTCATCGCGGCGGCACTGCTGCAACGCCTCGCCGCCGAACACGATCTGCCGATGCCGACACTGACGCCAGCCATGCTCGGCGAGCTGCGCGCGCATCCCTGGCCCGGGAACGTCCGCGAGCTGAAGAACGCCGTGGAGCGAGCGTTGTTGCTCTCCCCCCCCGGCGAGTTGAGCGCCGACGAGCTGCGGCCCGCCGAGAACGCCGGGGGCGACCGCGACGGGCTCATCCCCTTTCCCGCCCCACTCCATCAGATCACGACGGCCGCCGCCCGCGCCACGGTAAAGATGTGCGGCGGTAATCGCAGCGAGTCGGCGCGCCGCCTGGGCATCTCGCCGCGCCGGCTGCGGCGCTTGCTGAGCGGCAGTGACGTGGAGATCGATCTGGAGGAAGACGGCGAGCCGCAACCCGGTGAGCCCAAGCCCCGCACCGAGCGGTGGGCCAACGCCGTGCGCGTTCCCCGACCCGCAGTGCGGGCGGTCTAAGCGGCCTCTCCCCGCTCCGGGGAGAGCCGGCAGGGCCGAAATGCACCACCGCAGGGACGAAACGACCCTGCGTCAGCGTATCCGGCGTTCCCCTATCACCCGTAGACCCTGACACACCAACACGCTACGTCACAGGTTTTGAGTCCCAGGCCGGAACGCTTCGTGCTATAGAGAGGCCCAGTGCTCAGCTCCTCCCACCGTCTCGGAGCGTCACATGTCCGTTCGCCGTTCACTCATCAGGTGCGCGCTCCTGGCCGGCGCGGCGGTAGTGGTAGCGACGTGCGGCGAGCCCACGCCGACCGGCGTCGGGTTGTCGGCCGGCAAAGTGAAACCCCCTTCCGGTGGCGCCGGCCCCAAAGCGGGCCTGGTGAAGTGCACGCAGACCTACGATTCGGTCACGAAGGTCATCGGACCGCGCGGCGATACGCTCAAAGTCGGCAATCACATTCTCTCGATCGACCCGCTGGTGCTCGCGGACACCGTGCGCATCACGGCGGTCGCACCGGCGGACACCGTGCGCTGGGTGCGCCTTGCGCCTTCGGGCCTCCTGTTTCCGCCCAGTGCCACGGATCGCGCCGCCGGTTTGAGCGCGGGCGCGATGCTCTACACGAGCTACAAGGACTGCGGCGTGCCGTCGGGTGACACGCTGCGCATCGCCCAGGTCGACGAGTCCAAGACGATTCTGGGCTATTTGCAGGGCTGGTCGAAGGTCAAGAGGAACTTGTGGAGCCAGGCGCAACAGTGGACCGCGGGGCAGGTCCCGCACTTCTCGGATTACGCCATTGCCTGGTAGGCATCACATGTACTCGGGAGAACGTATGCGCCCCAGTAGTTTCGTCCGTGCCGTCGTCCTCGTGCTGCTCGCTGTGGGATGCGCCGATGCACGGCATCCGACCGCCATCCAGAACCCGCCCACGCCGGCGTTGCAGGTCCTGCGGTGGGCAGGGAACGTCCCGCCGCGGTTCACCGCGGCGACGTTCCCGGCGAATGGCAACGGCGGCGGTTCGCTGCAGCCCTCGCTGTCCGACGGGCTCAGCCTCGACCACAACACGGTGACGTTCTGGGCCGTCCGCGGCGAAGAACGCTCCGTCCAGATCAACTACCTCAGCTCGACCGGTTCCACCAGCGCCCCATTCATGCACCTCGCCATCACCGACCCGGTCTATGTCCCCGGCCGCGGCGAGCTGGCGCCGGGCGACTCGGTGCTGATCACCGTCACCGTCGATCCGACCGCCATCAGGATTTCGCTCGAGCCGACCGGGTTGCAGTTCGGCGATCCCGCTCAGCTGCAGATCTCCTACGGCGGCGCCGACGGCGACATGAACGGCGACGGCGTCGTGGACGATGCGGACACGACCATCGAAGCGCAGCTGCTCGGGTTGTGGTATCGCGAAGGCACGGACAGCGCCTGGACGAGAATTCCGGCAGGGCAGTCGCTGGCCGACAAATCGTTCATCACGGCGCTGCGACACTTTTGTGATTTCGAAGTTTCGTTCGCCGAAGCCGCCGTGTCCTGGTAACCGCGCGAGCGCTCGCCCATGAACGCAATGGCACATGTGAGCCTAACAACCTGGATTCTCGGCTTCCTCCTGGCGCTGCTCCTCGTGGCTGCCCCCCAGCCGTCGGCGGCACGCTCATCGAACGGGAACGCCGGCCACTCGAACGGCAGCGCCGGCCACTCGAAGGGGAACACCGGCGAATCGAACGGCTTTTCCGACTACGCCGTGGCCTGGTGAATCGCATGCGCATCCAACAGGTCCACATGCTGACACGGCGCGTCGGTCTCCCCATCGCGCTGGCGCTGGTGCTCGGAGCCTGCGGCGACCCGGCCGCGCCGTTGGACCAGCAGCCGCGGCCGGGCCGGCCGGCGATGGAGCTCGCCCCGGGGTCGAACGGGACCTACTCCTGGCCGGCCGCCACGGGGATTGTCACGCTGCGGCAGTCGCCGACGGCGCCGCCGCTCGAGACGTACCAGGTCTCGTTCGTAGCATGGCGCCGGAAATCTTCCACCGTGACGGTCAACTACCAGGCCGTGGACGGCCAGGACGTCGGCCAGCCGTTCCTCACGCTCTACATCCCCAAGCGGGGGCTGGTCGCGGGTGCCGGCGGCGTGCCGCTGGCCCGAGGCGACTCAGTGATCATCACGATCACCATCGACCCGGTCGACTTCTCCGTGGACCTCCAGCCGTCGGGCGTGCTGTTTTCCAACAACGCGCCCGCGAGCTTGACCCTGTGGTATGAGAACGCGGATCCCGATTTCGACGGCGACGGCGTGGTGGACTCCACCGACGACGCGCTGCGCCAGCAGCTCACCTTCTATTACCAGTCAACCGGCAGCAGCACCTGGACGAAGCACCCGTCAAAGAACGATCCGGCCACGCCGTCCGTGACCGGCGCTCTCTACCACTTCTCTGAATGGGCCCTCTCCTGGTAGCCCGAGGACACGCACGATGATCAACTCGTCATTCGTCTTCAATACGGCCGGGCAGCTCGCCGCCGCCGGACATCACGCCGAAGTGGTCAAGTACCTCGGCGCGCGACCGGCCAGTGAGCTCGAATCCACCCCGGGCCTCGCGCTGCTCTACGGGACGGCGCAGGCGCGTCTGGGCCGTCACGACGAGGGCTTGCGGTGGTTGGACATGGCGGTGGACCAGGCGCGCAAAGACGGCACGCGCGAAGTCGAAGGTCGCGCGCTGAATGCGCGGGGCGCGATGGCCCTGGTCAGCGGCCGCATCGACGAGTCGGCGGACTACTGCACCCGCGCCCTCATGATCGCGAGTCTCGAGGGCGATCTGGCGACGGTCGGCCGCTGCTCCAACAATCTGGGCATCATCAATCAACTGCGGGGCCGCCTCGCCGAGGCGCTCGGGTCGTGGGAGATCGCCGTCGCGGCGTTCGACAAAGCGGGCGTGCGCCAGGGCGTGGCCGAGTGCTCGCACAATCTGGCGAACACGTATCGGGAGCAGGGCACGCTCGACAGCGCGTTCGCGGCGGCGGAGCGCGCCGTGGCGGAGGCCAACGCGTCCGGTGATCGCACCCTGGCAGCGATGGCCTTGCGGGGCCGGGCGGAGATTCGCCTGGCGCAGGGGGAAGTCGAAGCGGCGCGGAGCGACCTCACGGCGGCGCAGGAGATCCGCCGCCTGGTGCCGAATCCCGTCGGCGAGGCCGAGGATCTGCGCGTCGCGGCCGCGGTGCTCGCGGCCGAGGGCCAGCTGTCGGCCGCCGAGGACATGCTGCGCGACGTGGTGCAGCGGGCCGAGGCGCTTCAGCGGCCCCAGCTGGTGGCCGAGGCGACGCGCGACCTGAGCACGGTGTTGCGCCGGTTGGAGCGGCACCCCGAAGCCCAGATGGCTGCGCGGATGGCGAAGGCCGCCTTCACGCGCATCGGCGCCGAGGGTGAAGTGCGCAGCCTGGCCCGTCAGGGCTGGGAGGAAGACTTCGCGGCCGAGCTGCGCGGGTCGCTGGCGCCGCTGCACGCCGCGCAGGAGTTGGCCGACGCGGGGCGCTACGCCACGCTGGTGACGTATCTCGGCGAGCGCTCGCGGGACGAGTTGGAGCAGTCCCCCATGCTGGCGTTGCTCTGCGGCATCGGGCACAGCCGGCTGGGGCAGCTCGACGTCGGCGAGCGGTGGGCGACGGTGGCCCTGGCGCGCGCGCAGATCGTCGGCGACCGGCGCGTGGAAGTGCGGGCGCTCAATGTCTGCGGCGCCATCGCGCTCGAGCAGGGCGGCATCGACGAGGCCACGAGCTTCTTCACGCAGGCGCAGGAAGAGGCGATGCAGGACAACGACATGGCGACGGTCGGCCGCTGCGCCAACAACCTCGGCATCATCGCGAACATTCAAGGCGATTACGGCCGGGCCGTCGGGGCGTACACGCGCGCGATGGCCGCGTATCAGGCGGCGCGCTACGATCGCGGCATCGTCGAGTCGCAGCACAACCTCGGCATCACGTATCGCGAGCAGGGGCAGCTGGACCTCGCGCTGGGAGCCGCCGACGCCGCGGTGCAGCAGGCGGAGCGGCTGGGCGACCGTGCGCTCAAGGCCCAGGCCCTCGCGGGACGCGCGGAAATCCGCACGGCCCGGGGCGAACCCGAGCTCGCGATCCGCGAGGCGGAGCGCGCGGTGGCGGTGCATCGGGAGCTGAAGGCCGCCGTGTTGGAGACGGAGGCCCAGCGGATCCTGGCAGTGGCGCTCGGCACGTCGGGCAAGACGGACGACGCCGCGGACATGCTGCGTTCGGTTGTCGCCCGCGCCATGGAACACGGGCGGCCGCTGCTCGTCGCGAGTGCGCAGCGCGATCTCGCCTTGCTGCTGGTCCAGGACGGCGATCTCGCGGCCGCGTCGCAAATGGCTGAGACGGCCCGCGCAACGTTCCGCCGGCTCGGCGCGAAAGTCGAAATCCGGAAGCTGGACGCGTTGCTCGAGCGCTATCCCAACCCGCCCATCGCAATCCGGCCGTTCGATGTGAGGGAGCCCGAAGCCCCGGCCGCTCTCCCGACGGACGCGGTGCGCCGTCCGCGCGGCGTTGCGCGCCGCCGGGACGCGACGCAGTGACGGTTCTCGCTGCCAGCGAAGACGCCGCGCGTGTCATGCCGGCGGACGCGCTGCGGCGCCTCGCCGTGCTGCGGCATCGCCAGGGCGCGTCGGCCGATGCGCGGGATCTGTGCCGCCGGAGCTTCGACGTCGCGCGGCGCGCGGGCGACGACGTGCTCGCCGGCGAGGCCCTCAATACGCTCGGCGGGATCGACCTGGAGACGGACGCCGTCGCCGACGCCCGCCGCAATTTCCTGGCGGCGCTGCAGCTGGGCGGCGGGAGCCGCGCGCTGTGCGCCCGCGTCGAGCAGAACCTCGGCATTCTCGCGAACATCCAAGGCGATTTCGACGAAGCGCTGGGCCGGTACGGGCGGTCGCTCGAGGCCTATCGCGCCGCGAACGACGAGCACGGCTGCGCGCTCGCGTACCACAACCTCGGGATGGCGAGCACGAGCGGCGGCCGGTTCGACGACGCCGCACGCTACTTCGAAACGAGCCGCGAGATCGCGCAGCGCACCGGCGACGCGCACCTCAAGGGCCTCTGCCTGGTGAATCATGCCAAGGTGCTCATCGCCCAGGGGCGGCCCGACCAGGCGTGTGACAACGCCCAAGCCGCCCTCTCGGTGTTCGATCAGCTGGGCGTGGAGCGCGCCAAGGCGGGCGCCTATCTCGTGCTTGGGATCGTCAACCGCGAGGCCGGCCGGTTCCCGCTCGCCGAGTCACAGTTTCAGGCGGCGATCGAGCTGGCGGTGCGGTCGGGCTCGGTGTTGAACGAAGCGGACGCGTCGCGCGAGCTGGCGCTCCTCTATCGCGCCACCGGCCGGAATCAGGACGCGCTCCGGCTGCTGCACACCGCCCACCGCTTGTTCGGGCGGCTGGACGCGCGGCACGACCTCGTCCACGTCGACAGCAAGGTGTCCGAGCTGGAAGCTGCCTACCGCGAAGTGGTGCGCGAGTGGGGGCAGTCGATCGAATCCAGCGACACGTACACCTTCGGTCACTGCGGGCGGGTGGCCCACTACAGCGGCGCCATCGCCCGGGCGCTCGGCATGGACGACGACGCCCAGACCGCCGTGCGCCTCGGCGCCTACCTGCACGACCTGGGGAAGGTGCGGGTGCCCCACGAGATCCTGCGCAAGCCAGGCCCGCTGACGGAGGAGGAGTTTGCGGACCTGAAAATGCACACCGTCTGGGGTATCGAGCTGCTCGCCGGGGTCGAATTCCCCTGGGACCTGAAGCCGATCATCCGCTGGCACCACGAGCGCTACGACGGCACGGGTTACCCCGACGGCCTGCGGGGCAACGAGATCCCCGTGTCCGCGCAAGTCGTCGGGATCGCGGACGTGTACGACGCGCTTACCACCGAGCGCCCCTATGCTCCCGCGATGTCCCGCCGCGCGGCCCTCGCGACGATCGCGGCCAGCCGGGCCGCCTGGTCGGATGCGGTCTACGACGCCTTTGTTGCCGCGCTCGGCTCGGCCGCCGTGCTGAGTCTCACCGACCACGCGAAGACGCCGAAGCACCGGCGGCGCCAGGTTCGGGCCGACATTCTCCCGGGCGCGCAGCGCCCGGCCCGTCAGGTCGTGGGGGCGCCCGCCGCCACGTCGTAGTGTGCCACGGTGAGGTCCCGCTCGATCAGATAGGCGTCGTCCTCGGGGAAGAAGCGAGCGACGGCGATGTCGCCGCCCGCGAACGCCGTCACGTCGGCTAACGCATTCCAATAAGAAATGAAGACGAATTCGGCGCGATCCCCCACAATCCGCTGCAGCACCGTCACGCCGCGGTTGCCCGGCGTCGCTTTGCACTCATGGACGCCGGTGCGCTCCAGGTAGGCGGCGTAAGTCGCCGCGTCCCGCGCCCGAGTGGCGCCGCGCCACACCCGCGCGATCATGTTCGAGCGGGCTGGCGGCCAGCCGGGTTGGCGGCAGGCGTCGCGGACTCAGCCGGTCGGGCCGCCCGCCCGGCCGCCACCAAGTGCGAGAACTGAATCCACACCACCGCACCGAGAATCAAGGCCATGGCGACGAACGTGCGCGCCGTGACCGGCTCGTGCAGCAGCAGGCCGCCCAGCAGCACCGCGATCACCGGATTGACGTAGGCGTACGTCCCGACGATGGTGGCGGGCGCGTGCCGCAGGGCATACGAGTACGAGCTGTAGCCGACGATGGAGCCGAAGATCACGAGATAGACCATTGCCGCGGCGGCCTTGCCGCTCCAATGGAAGGACGCGGCTTCGCCCGCGAAGAGTCCTACCAGCGTCACGAAGACGCCGCCCGCGATCATCTGAATGCTCGCCGAGACGTACGGGCTCGCCTGGGTCGGATGGCGCTTGAAATAGATCGAGCCGAACGCCCATGAGGCGCTCGCGCAGGTGAGCGAGATGGGCCCGCGCAGATCGGAGTGCAGGATTTCGCGCGGGTTCGTGCCCACCAACAGGGCAGTCCCCAGGAACCCGACCGCGAGCCCCGCGATCACGCGCCAGCTGATCCGGCCCGGGCCGCCCGGCACGATCGCATCGAAGAACGCCATCCACAGGGCGACGGTCACCACGAACAGGCTGGCGACGCCCGACGCGATGTACTGCTCGGCCCAAACGACGAAGGCGTTGCCGCCGGCCAGCAGGAACAGGCCGACAATCGCCTGCGTGCGCCACTCGACGGCAGTCGCGGGAAACTTGTAGCCGAGCGCGCGGGCCACGCCCGCGAGCAGCAGGCCCGCGATCAGGAAGCGCAGCCCCGCGAACAGGAACGGCGGCCAGATTTCCACGCCCACCCGGATCGCGAGATACGTGGAGCCCCAGAACACGCACACCAGGAGATAGGCGATCAACGCCTTGCCGCGTAGCGTCGCCATCAGTCGGTCTCCGGGACGGTGAGTCCGGACTTCTCGAACACGGTCCCGAGCACGATGGTGGTGCGTGTGTTGAGCTGTTGGTCGCCGCCGCCCACGATGTCGCGCAGGACCGATTGCAGACCGTCGAGGTCGGGCGCCACGACTTTGAGGATGTAGCAGTCGTCGCCAGCGACGTGGTGGCACTCCAGGACGCCCGGGTGCTTCTCGAGCTGGCGCATCCGCGGCTCGTCGCCCACATAGGTGGAATTGCCGTATCGCACGTTCACGAAGGCCGTGACGGGGAAGCCCGCCCGGCCGCGATCCAACTCGACGCGGTAGCCGCGTACGTAGCGGGCCTCTTCCAGCCGCTTGACGCGCTCCATCACCGCGGGGCGCGACAGGCCGACGTTGTCGGCGATCGCCTGGTACGACGACCGCGCATCCGCCGCGAGCAGCCGCAGAATCTTGCGATCGATGCCATCCATACCGTTCTTACTTGCCATTTCGGATGCTCCGCCGGTGTTTGTCGTACTATAAGTAGGTGCTAGTGTCACTTCAACAGGGCGACCGTATGATAAGTTCCTCCTCGTGTTACGATCTATCCGTTTCTTGCGCCAGAATTGTCCTTTGATTAGGACACCGTAAGTCGTTAAGATCCAGGCATGTCTGAATCCTCCGAGCTGACGGCGCTGCGCGAGGCGGTGCGCGGGTTCGCATCGGCGCTGGTCGGTTATTCGGGCGGAGTGGATTCGGCGCTGCTCGCAGTGGTGCTGCGCCAGGAGCTGGGGCGCGAGCGCATGCTGGCCGTGATCGGCCGCAGCGCGTCCTATCCGTTGGCCCAGTGGGAGGCGGCGCAGCACATCGCCACGCAGTTCGACGTGCCGCTGCTCGAGCTCGAGACGCACGAGCTGGACGACCCGCGTTACCTCGCGAACCCCACCAACCGCTGCTTTTTCTGTAAGACGGAACTGTGGTCGCGCCTCGTGCCGGAGGCGCGCACCCGCGCGTTCGCCGTCGTGTGTGATGGCACCAACGCCGACGACTTGCACGAGCATCGGCCAGGGTACGCGGCCGGACGCGCCGCCGGTATCCGCTCGCCGCTCGCCGAGGCGGGCGTGACGAAGGCGCAGGTGCGCGCGGCCGCACGGACTTTGGGGCTGCCGAATTGGGACGCGCCGGCGGCGCCGTGCCTCTCGAGCCGTGTACAGTACGGCATCCCCGTCACCTCACGCCGTCTGGCGCAGATCGAGCAGGCCGAAACGTACATACGCGGGTTGGGCGTGACCGGCGACCTGCGGGTGCGGCACCTCGGGGCGCGCGCGCGCGTAGAGGTGGCACCGCAATGGATCGCCTGGCTCTCCGAACGTCTTCCCGAGATCAGCGCGCGGCTGCGCGCGCTGGGGTTCAGCGCCGTCGAGATCGACCCGCGCGGCTATCGGCGCGGCAGTCTGATACTCGAGCGGCACGCGACGCCGTGAGATTGTTCGTGGCGATCAATTTTCCCGAGACGTTGCGCCAGGGACTGTGGTCCGCCACGGAGTCGCTGCGGTCGGGTGCCTTGCCGGTGCGGTGGGTGCAGCCGGACGCGATGCATCTGACACTCAAGTTTCTGGGTGAAGTCGCCGCCGACCGGCAGGACCAGCTCGCCGACGCGCTGCGGCGCGTCGCCGGGTCGTGCCGGCCGGTCACCGTGACGGTCGGTCAGTTCGGAGCGTTTCCCGACCCGCGCCGGCCGCGCGTGCTGTGGGCCGGCGTCTCGCCTGAGCCGGGACTCGAGCTCTTGCAGCACCAGGTGGAGCAGGAGTTCGGGCCCCTGGGCTTTCCGCCCGAGGGGCGGCCGTTCCGGCCGCATCTCACCCTCGGCCGCGCGCAGCGGGACGCGGGCGCCGTCGCTTTCCGAGACCTCGAGGGCTTGATGAGCGGCGTCACTTTCGAGGAAACCGTGACTGTGTCGTCGGTCGAGCTGATGCGCAGCATTCCCACGCGTACGGGGGCGGAATATCAGCCCGTGAGCAGTGGACGGCTGTCTTAAAGGCGCGTTCCGGCTCGGTTGCCTCGCGGCGATCGTCGTTGCGGCGTTCGCCGTGTGGTGGTTCCGCGATCCGATCGGACGGAAGGCCGCCCATCTGTTCGGCCGCCATTCGACCGCGCTGCCGCCGGTCGCGGACACGTCGGTGGGCGCGCCCACGCCCACAGCGCTCGCGTCGGCCGAAGCGAAGCTCCAGGCGCTGGGCCAGCGGGGCGGGCCCGACTCCGTCCTGCTCAACGCCAACGAGGTAGCGTCGCTCATCGGCCGCGGCATCGATTGGAGCGTACGCAAGGCGTTCGACTCGCTGCGCGTGGAGCTGATGGACGGGACGCTGGCCGTGGACACCCGCCTCGACACGCGGGTCATTCCGGCGAATGAGCTGGGCCCCCTGCAGGGGATGCTGGCGCCGCGCGAGCCGCTGCGCATGGTCGGGACGCTGACGGTGGGACGCCCCGGCGTGGCGCGCTGGACGGTGACGGAATTGTCGCTGCGCGGCTTTCCGTTCCCCACGGCGGCGGTGCGGGCGATGACCCGACGGATGGCGGGCGCCGACACCAGCGGCGCGGTGCCCGTGCAGCTGTCGCCGGGAGTCGCGCGCATCGTGGTGAACCCGCTGGGCGTCATCCTGTACCGGCGCGTGAGCCGATGAGCCGCCGCGTCCTGGTGGTCGACGACGAAAAGGGCATTCGCGAGGCCCTGAAACAACTCCTCGAGTTCGAGGAGATCGAAGTGCAGACGTGCGCCTCCGGCGGAGAAGCGCTGCAGGTCTATCCCGCGTTCCGGCCGCATCTCGTGTTTCTCGACGTCAAGATGCAGGGGATGGACGGGCTCGAAACGCTGGCCAAACTGCGGCAGCTCGATCCCCACGCCCAGATCGTGATGATCTCGGGCCACGGCACGATTCAAACGGCCGTCGAGGCCACCCAGCTCGGCGCCTACGATTTCCTCGAAAAGCCGCTCGATACCGACCGCATTCTGCTGACGCTGCGCAACGCGCTGCAGCACGTCGAGCTGACCAGCCAGAACCGGCGGCTCAAAGAAGAGGTCCACGCCCAGTACGAGATCGTGGGCTCGAGCAAGGCGATCCGCCAAGTGATCGAGCGGATCGAGAAGGTCGCCCCCACCGAGGCGCGCGTGCTGGTCACCGGCGAGAACGGCACCGGCAAGGAGCTGGTGGCTCGCGCCATCCATGCGTTGTCGCCGCGGGCCGAGGGGCCGTTCATCGAGGTGAATTGCGCGGCTATTCCCACCGAGCTGATCGAAAGCGAGCTGTTCGGGCACGTGAAAGGGAGCTTCACGGGCGCCATCGCCGACCGCCCCGGCAAGTTCGAGCTGGCCGACGGCGGTACGCTGTTCCTCGACGAGATCGCCGACATGAGCGCCAACGCGCAGGCCAAGGTGCTGCGCGCGCTGCAGGACGGCGTGATCACGCGGGTCGGCTCCGGCAAGCCGATCACTGTCAACGTCCGCGTTGTGGCCGCCACCAACAAGGACCTGCCGCGCGAGATCCAGGAGGGCCGGTTCCGCGAGGACCTGCTGTACCGCCTGAACGTGGTGCCGATCGAGGTGCCGCCGCTGCGCGAGCGGCGCGGCGACATTCCCCAGCTGGTGCAGCACTTCATCGCGCTGCTGGCGCGGACCAGCGGCCTGCCGCCGCGGCCGATCGCAGCCGATGCGGTGCGCCGCCTCGCGGCGGCCGACTGGCCCGGCAACATCCGCGAGCTGCGCAATGCGCTCGAGCGCCTGTTGATTCTGGCGCCGGGGTCCGAGGTGACCGAAGCGGACGTGCAGCAGATCGTCGAGGGCCGGGGGCGCGAGGGGGGCCGGCAGGTGCCGGCGGCGGGATCATTCCCCGGCGCCAAGACGTTCGAAGAATTCAAGCAGGAGGCGGAGCGCGTGTTCCTGGTCGCGAAGCTCAAGGAGCACGACTGGAACGTGTCGGAGACCGCGCGTACGTTGGACATGCCGCGCAGCAACCTCTATAAGAAGATCGAGCGCTACGGGCTCGTGCGGGAGGCCTAGTGGCCGACAAACCGAAGGAACGGGACTGGGACAAGGAGCTGCGGGAAGTCGACCGGCTCATCGCCAAGAATCTGCCCCAGGCGGATCCGTCACTCGGCCGGAACGCGCCGGTGCCGCATGCGGCACACGGCGCGCCGGCGCATGCCGGCCCCGGTCATGCGCTGCCCGCGGCCCGCGCGTCGGCGGGGCAGTGGCTCGGCACGTGGGTGCGTGTCGGACTGGGCCTGCTGATCGGCATCGGGATGACGCAGTGGCCCTACACCCACGGCTGCGGCATGAAATTGGGGTTCTACCTCATCGGCGTGGCCGCGGTGATCACGACGGGCGTGTGGAGCAGTCTCTCGTCGTGGCGCCGGCGGTTGGGCGTTGCGCATTTGCTGTCGCAAGTGTTGATCGTGTGGGGCGTGTTGCTGGCCGCCCGCGAATTCGTGCCGCGCGTCGGCGCCAAAGCCGTCGCGACCTGGCTGTGCCAATGACGGACAACGGAAGACGGACCACGCATGACTGACAAGTTCAAGAACTTCATCGGCGGCCAGTGGGTGGCGCCCGCCACCGGCGCCTACTTCGAAAACCGCAATCCGGCGGACTGGAACGACGTCGTCGGCGAATTCCCGCGCTCCGGGCCCGCCGACATGCTCAAGGCGATCGAGTCGGCGCGGCGCGGCTTTGCCAAGTGGTCCAAGACGCCGGCGCCGCTGCGCGGCCAGGTGCTGCAGCGCGTGGGCGAGCTGCTCGTCGAGCGCAAAGAGGCGATTGCCCGCGCGATGACGCGCGAGATGGGCAAGGTGCTCACCGAGACGCGCGGCGACGTGCAGGAAGGGATCGACACGGCGTTCTACGCTGCGACCGAGGGGCGACGTCTCTTCGGGCGCACGGTGCCCTCCGAGCTGCACAACAAGTGGGCGATGACCTATCGCCGGCCGATCGGCGTCGCGGGCCTCATCACGCCGTTCAACTTTCCGCTCGCCATTCCCACCTGGAAGATGTTCCCGGCGCTGCTCTGCGGGAACGCGGTGATCTTCAAGCCCGCCGAGGACGTGCCGCACACGGGTCATCTGCTCGTCGAAGTGTTGATCGAGGCGGGGCTGCCGCCCGAGGTGGTGCAGCTGGTGCACGGCCAGGGATCGGTGGTGGGGCGCGCGTTGATCGAGCACGCCGACGTGCCCGTGATCTCGTTCACGGGGTCCACGGAGACCGGCTCGATCATCGGGGAGACGTGCGGCAAGATGCACAAGCGGCTGTCGCTCGAGATGGGCGGCAAGAACGCGATGATCGTGCTGGACGATGCCGACCTGGACCTGGCGCTCGACGGTGTGCTGTGGGGCGCGTTCGGCACTACGGGCCAACGGTGCACGGCGACCAGCCGCCTCATCCTGCAGGACAAGATTCACGACCGCTTCCTGAAGATGGTGTGTGACCGGGCGGAGCAGCTGCGGCTGGGCCCGGGTCTCGACGACAAGTCTGACGTGGGCCCGCTGATCCACGAGGAAGCGCGGCAGAAGGTCGCCGAGTACGTGGACATCGCCAAGAAAGAAGGCGCGAGCCTCGCCATCGGCGGCAAGATCCCGCAGGGCGACAAGCGCCTCGAATGCGGCTGGTTCTACGAGCCCACGGTGTTCGCGGGCGTAAAGCCGGGGATGCGCGTGGAGCAGGAGGAGATCTTCGGGCCGGCGCTCGCCGTGCTCAAGGTCAAGGACCTGGCCGACGCGGTGCGGGTGAACAACGACGTGAAGTACGGTCTCTCGAGCTCGATCTACACGCGGGACGTCAACGCCGCGTTCCGGGCCATGGAGGACCTCGACAACGGCATCACCTACGTCAACGCGCCCACCATCGGCGCGGAGGCGCACCTGCCCTTCGGTGGCGTGAAGCAGACCGGGAACGGCCACCGGGAGGGGGGGTGGGAGGTCTACGACTTCTACTCCGAGACCAAGACCGTCTACGTCGATTATTCCGGGACCTTACAGCGCGCGCAAATCGACACCTACATGCAGTGAAAGGGTGACGCAGGTCACGTCGGGGGCCATTAGCGTGGCTGCCCGATATGGAATACGAGGCGTTGGTCATCATTCTGTCCGCGGGCGGGTCGCCGCTCGCGGGGGACACGCTCGACACGTTGCCCGATGTGCGCGCGACGTGGGTCCGGGTGGAGCGGGAGGGCAGTGCCGCGTGTCTCGCCGCGCGGGTCCGCCATCCGGACGCCCCGGACCGGTTCCGGGACCGGATCCGGCGGTGGGGGGCGGCCCGGGGATGGACGGTGACTGTTGCGCGACGGGCGCAGGATCGCTAAAGTAAATCACATGCATCACTTGGGGGCTCCCCGGGCTGGTCAGGGCGCGCAGCGTGCGCCTGCCGGCCCCGCCGCCCCCGAAAAACGGCGCTCTCGGCTGGCGCGATGGTTCGACAGCTGGATGCGCTCGCTGGGCATGGCGTTGGTGCTGTTCCTCATCATCCGCACTTTCCTGATCGAAGCGTTCCGAATTCCCTCGGGTAGCATGGAAAAGACGCTGCTTGTGGGGGATTTCTTGTTCGTGAACAAAGCCGCCTACGGTGCTCAGATTCCCGGCACCGCCGCGCGGCTGCCACACTTCACCGAGCCGTCGCGGGGCGATGTAGTGGTGTTCCCGTACCCGCGTGATCCGTCTCTCAATTTTGTGAAGCGCGTGATCGGCGTCGGCCGCGACCTGGTCGAGATGCACGACGGCACGGTGCTGGTGAACGGTGAGGCGATCACCGAGCCGTACGTGCAGCGGCGCGACCCCTGGCATGACATCACGTCGCCCGACTTCAATTGGCAACGCGAGTACTACGCGGACACCGCGCTCGAGGCGCGGCGCCGCTACCGGCCGACCCGGGACACGTGGGGGCCGTTACTGGTACCGCCGGGCCGGCTCTTTGTGATGGGCGATAACCGGGACAATTCGTCGGACTCCCGCTACTGGGGGTTCGTGGACGCGGCGACCGTCAAAGGGCGGCCGTTGTTCGTCTATTTCAGCTATGACCAGGACACGCGCGATGCGCTGCCCTGGCTGACCGACATCCGCTGGCGCCGGCTGGGCTCGCTGATTCGTTGAGCCCGCAGTTGTAGCCGGACGCGGCGTGCCTGCCGCAGGCGCGCCGGCTTCTCGTAGTTGTAGGCGGCACCGCACCCGATGGAGGGAGTGCTCGAGCCATGCAATTGTCCTCGGCGAGACGGACGTCGTTCGACGAAGGATCGCTCGACCAGTACCTGCGCGAGATCAGCCAGTACCCCCTCATCACACGCGAGGAGGAGGTCGTCCTCGCCCAGCGTATCAAGCAAAGCGACCCGGAGGCGCTCGACAAGCTGGTGCGGTCGAACCTCCGCTTCGTGGTTTCGGTGGCGAAGAAATACCAGAACCAGGGCGTCTCGCTCGCCGACCTGATCAACGAGGGCAACCTCGGCCTGATCCGCGCCGCTCACAAGTTCGACGAAACCAAGGGCATCAAGTTCATCTCCTACGCCGTGTGGTGGATCCGGCAGGCGATCCTCCAGGCGCTGGCGGAGCAGTCGCGCATCGTGCGCGTGCCCTTGAACCGCGCCGGCACGCTGCACCGCATCGGCAAGCGCTCGGCGTCGCTGCTCCAGGAGCTGGGCCGCGAGCCGACGGTCGAGGAGATCGCCGAGGGCATGGACATCTCGGAGGACGAAGTCGCCAAGACGCTGTCGATCTCACAGGCGCATCTGTCGCTCGACGCCCCGCTCACGCCGGGCGAAGACAACAAGCTGCTCGACTACCTGCCGGACACCACCAACCCCGGCCCGGACGACGAGATCTTCGAACACGCCCTCACCGAGTCGATCGAAGAGGTGCTCGCCACGCTGAAGGAGCGGGAAGCCAAGATCCTGCGGTTGTACTTCGGGCTGGACGGGGCGGAGCCGAAGACGCTCGAGGAGATCGGCGCGCTGCTGGGCATCACCCGCGAGCGCGTCCGCCAGATCAAGGAAAAGGCCCTGGCGCGGTTGCGCCATGTGAGCCGGGCCCGGGCGCTGGAGAGCTTCCTGAGCTGACGCCGGGGCGGGGGTATATTCCTCGCCATGGCTGCCCTCGCTTCCTTCGACATCTCGACCGGCGCCGACCTCCAGGAGGTCGATAACGCCGTCAATCAGGCCACCAAAGAGATCGCCCAGCGCTACGACTTCAAGGGGTCGAAGGCGGCGATCGCATTCGACCGGACCAAAGCCATCCTCAATCTCACGGCGGACGACGACTTCAAGATGAAGGCGTTGTTCGACGTGCTGCAGACCAAGCTCGTCAAGCGCGGCGTACCGGTGAAGAACCTGGAGCTGGGTGAGATCATCCCCTCCACGGGCGACACCGTGCGGCGCGAGATCAAGTTGACGCAGGGCATCGCCCAGGAAAAAGCCAAGGCCATCGTCAAGGCGATCAAGGACCACAAGTTCAAGAAGGCGCAGGCCTCGATCCAAGGGGAGGAGATCCGCATTCAAGCACCCTCCAAGGACGAGCTGCAGGAAGTGATCGCGTTCCTCCGGCAACAGGATTTCGGCATCGAGCTGAAATTCGGCAATTACCGCGGATGAAGCTCGGCGTCATCTCGCTCGGCTGCGATAAGGCGACGGTCGATTCCGAACGCCTGGTGGGAGACCTGGTGGGCCACGGCGCGGTGGTGACCGCCGACCTGCCGCACGCCGACGTGATTCTCATCAATACCTGCGGCTTCATCGACGCCGCCAAACAGGAATCGATCGACGCCATCCTCGGCGCCGCCAAGCTCAAGCAGGAAGGCGACGTCAAAGCGGTCGTGGCGGTCGGCTGCCTGGTCCAGCGCTATAAGAAGGAACTGCAGGACGAGATCCCCGAGGTCGACCTGTTCCTGGGGTTCTCGGACCTGCATCACCTCGTGCCCGAGCTCGCCCAACGCGGATTGATCGCCGATCCCGTCGCCGGCCACCCGGGTGTCCGGCAGTTCCTGGGCGACCAGCCGCACGTCCGGTACCTCAAGATCTCCGAAGGCTGCGACCACACGTGCGCTTTCTGCGCGATCCCGCTGATGCGCGGCAAGCACCGCTCCGAGCCGCTGGAGCGCCTCGTGCGAGAAGCGCAGGCGCTCGAGGCGCAGGGCGCCAAGGAGATCAATCTGGTGGCCCAAGACCTGGGACACTGGGGCCGCGATCTGGGCCTCGGCGGCCCCAAGCTGCCCGATCTGCTGCAAGCCCTGCTGCGCGAGACCAGCGTGCCGTGGTTCCGCCTGCTCTACGTCTACTCGGCAGGCATCACGGCGCAGCTGGTGGAGCTGTGGGCGCGCGAGCCGCGCCTGGTGCCCTATCTCGATATGCCGATCCAGCATGCCAACGACCGCATGCTCGAGCGGATGCGCCGTCCCGAGCGCCAGCGGACGCTGCGCGAGAAGCTCGCGTGGCTGCGCGGTGCCGTCCCCGATGTGGCGCTCCGCACGACGTGCCTGGTGGGCTTCCCCGGCGAAACCGAAGCGGAATACCGCGAGCTGCTGGCATTTCTCGAGGAAGCGCAGTTCGACCGGTTGGGCGCGTTCGCCTACTCGCCGCAGGACGGCACGCGCGGGATGCAGTATCCCGACGACGTCCCCGACGAGCTGAAGCGCGAGCGTCTCGAGGAGCTGATCGAGGTGCAGCGCGCCATCTCGGGCGAGCGCCTGGCGCGCTTCGTGGGGCGCGAGGTGGACGTCCTCGTCGACCGCGTCGCGGATCCGCTGGACGGCGGCGCCACGCACGTGGGGCGCGTGCAGTGGCAGGCCGATGACGTGGACGGCGTCACCGCCCTCGCCAACGGCGGCTGGGCGCAGCCCGGGACGTTCGTGCGGGCGCGCCTCGTGGCGAGCGCGGACTACGACTTCGAGGCCGTCGCGCTGCCGTGACCCGCTCGCAGGAGCTGTTCGAGCGGGCAAGACAGGTAATGCCCGGGGGAGTGAACTCCCCGGTGCGGGCGTTCCGAGCGGTAGGCGGGACGCCCTTTTTCGTGGCCCACGCCGAGGGCTGACGGCTCACCGACGCGGACGGCAAGACCTACGTCGACTACGTTTGCTCGTGGGGCCCGCTGATCCTCGGCCACGCGCACCCCGCCGTGTTGGCGGCGATTCGCGAGGCGGCGGGGCGGGGTTGGACGTACGGCGCGCCGTGCGCCGCGGAGGTCGAGCTCGCGGAGCTGGTGCGCGCGCGGATGCCCGCGGTCGAGATGCTGCGGTGCGTCAACTCCGGCACCGAAGCGACGATGGCGGCGATCCGGCTGGCGCGCGCAGCGACCGGGCGGGAGTGCATCGTCAAGTTCGACGGCGGCTATCACGGTCATGCCGATGCCTTCCTGGTCAAAGCCGGCTCGGGTGTGGCGACGTTGGGCCTGCCCGACAGTCCGGGCGTGCCCGCGGGTCTCGCGCAGCTGACGCTCACGGCGCCGTTCAACGACCTCGCGCGGGTCGAGGGGCTGTTCGCGAGCCGGGGGAAAGAGATCGCGGCGGTGATCGTCGAGCCGTACCTCGGCAACGTGGGGTTCATTCCGCCGGTGCCGGGCTTCCACGAAGGCCTGCGCGCACTGTGTGACCGCTACGGCGCGCTGCTGATCTTCGATGAGGTGATGACGGGCTTCCGGGTGGCGCCGGGCGGCGCGCAGGCGCGGCTGGGCGTGCGTCCCGATCTCACGACGCTCGGCAAGATCATCGGCGGCGGTATGCCGGTGGGAGCGTTCGGCGGACGCGCGGACCTGATGCGGCGCCTGGCGCCCGAGGGTCCCGTCTATCAGGCTGGGACACTCTCGGGCAATCCCGTCGCGATGGCGGCGGGACTCGCCACGTTGCAAGCGCTCGCCGCGCCGGGCGTCTACGACACGCTCGAGCGCCGAACCGCGGCGCTGCTATCGGGTATACGGGACGCGGCCGCTCGTCGGGGCGTGGCGGTGACGGTGGAGCACGCGGGTTCGATGTGGGGGCTGTACTTCGCGGCGCCGCCCGTCCGCGACTACACCCAGGCGAAACGTGCCGACGTGGATCTGTTCGGCTGCTGGCACCGCGCGGCGCTGGGCCGCGGTGTGTTCCTCGCGCCGTCCGCCTTCGAGGCGGCGTTCGTGTCTCTCGCCCATACGGATGCCGACATTGCCTGGACCGTGGAGCAGCTCGATCAAGCCTTGGCGGACGCGCTGGCTCGCTAGCGCGGCGCTCGTCGTCGCCGCCTGCGGCCGCCCCGCCGCGGCACCGGCGCCCACGGGGGGCGAGCCGGAGCTGCGGGTGGGACTCGCCGATGCGTTGCCGCGCGTGGTGCTGGGCGGCGACGGCGAGCTGTTTCTCACCGACGACGCGAACGGCCAAGCGATCGCCTCCGTGCCGGCGGGCGCCACGTGGATCGTGGTGCCCGACAGCGCCGGTGCGGGTGTGCGGCTGCTCGAGTCTGATGGCTCGCTCAGCGAGGCGCACGCCGGGGTGGCGGCCGTCAACGTCACCGAGAACCACTACGCGACGGTGAACGGCGCGCGCTACCGCGGCCGCCTCGACGTGTACCGCGGCACGCGCGGGCTCGTCGTCATGAACCGGGTGAAGCTCGAGAGCTACCTCGCGGGGGTCCTGGGCGGCGAGATGGGCCCGCGGCGCCCCGACGAGATCGCGGCGTTGCTGGCGCAGGCGATCGTGTCCCGCACCTTCGCGGTGCGGAACCGCGGCCGCTGGGAGGCGCAAGGCTTCGACGCCTACAACGACACGCGTGACCAGATGTACGGCGGCGTGACGGGGGAGTCGCCCCAGGTCTGGGATGCCCTACGGCGGACGAGCGGCGTGGTCATCACCTACGACGGCCAGGCGATTGACGCGTTTTTCCATTCCACGTGCGGCTACAGCACCGCGGCCGTGGACGAGGCGTTCCGCTCCGCGCACCCGCAGCCGTACCTGCGTCCCGTGTCCGACGCGCGCGGCGGCGGCCACTACTACTGCGACATCTCGCCGCGCTTTCACTGGCGCGAGGAATGGGACGGCCAGAGTCTGCGGACGGTGCTCGCCCGGACCCTGGCCACGACCATGGGGGCCGACGGCCAGGGGCTGCAGCCGATCACCGATGTGGAAGTGACCCGCACCACCAAATCGGGCCGGGTGGGCGAGCTGCGCATCGCGTTCGCCCACGGCGACATCCGGATCGCGGGCGCCGACGTGCGCAGCGTGCTGCGCCCCGAGCCGGGGCGCCTGTTGAACAGCGCCGCCTTTCAATTGTATGTCACCAAGCAGGACGGCATCGTGACCCGGCTCGTGGCCGCGGGTGCGGGCTCCGGGCACGGCGTGGGGCTGTGCCAATGGGGCGCCATCGGGCGGGCACGGGCGGGGCAGGACTACGAGACCATCCTGCGCACCTATTTCCCGGGGACCAAACTTGCGCAACTTTACTGAGGCGGCGGGCGCCGCCCTGATGGCGCTGACGCTGGCCGGATCGCGGCTGTCCGCGCAGTCGACTTTAGAGCAGTTTTCCTACGACAGCTTGCGGCTGTCCGGCGTGCAGATCGATCTGGGCGCGCTGGGCTCGACACGGTTGCGCGGCGCGGTGACCGGCGGGCTGCGGGTGGACTACGGCTACCTCGCGCCCAACGTGCGGCTGCTGTTCGGGCTGTCGTACTTCAAGGCCAATTTCAGCTCGCAGGAGACGCAGAAGTTCGCGGCCAAGATCGCGCAGATCGTGAACGACCCCGACTCGAATTTCACGATCGACGTCGGCACGATCTCCTGGAGCGATCTCACGGGGGACGTGGACTTGCAGTACCGCATCCCGCAGAGCCGCACCGTGATCGCATACATCGGCTTGGGCGCCGGTGTGCACGTGCGGCACGGCGACGGCCAGGCGATCAAAGGGACGTTCGTGCAGGACGCGTTGAGCGACGTCACGGCGGCGCTCAACGGCACGATCGGCGCGGAATTCGCGGTGGATCGGAATTTCCGGTTCACGCTCGACGGCCGAGTGGTGTGGACCAGCAATCTGTCGACCGTATCGTTGCGGGGCGGCTTCATGTACCGGCTTCCAGGCAGGCGATGAACGATCCCATTCGGGTGGCGGTGGTCGGGGCGGGGGGTGTGGCGCAGGTGGCCCATCTGCCGGTGCTCAATAAGTTGAAGGGCGTCGAGGTCGTCGCGATCTGCGACAACGACCTCGGCAAGGCGCAGGCGCTCGCCGGGCGCAACAGCATCGGTTCGACGTACGACGACATCGAGGACGTGCTGCAGTACGCGCACCCCGACGCCGTCGTCATCTGCACCCCCAACCATCTGCACGAGATTCACGTCGTGGCGGCGCTCGCCGCCGGCGCGCACGTGTTGTGCGAGCGGCCGCTGGCCCTCACGGTCGACGGCGTGGAGCGCGTGTTGCAGGCGAGTGAGAAGTACGGCCGGCGCGTGATGGTGGGCATGAACCACCGCTTCCGCACCGACGTGCAGGCGGTGCGCGGCTTCCTGGCGGGCGGGGACCTCGGCGCCTTGCAGGTGATCCGCGCGGGCTGGCACGTCTTCCAGCCCAGCCGGCAGATGATGGGCTGGCGGCTGCGCCGCCAGGAGGCGGGCGGCGGGGCGCTGCTCGATCTCGGGTTGCCCCTGCTCGACTTGGGCCTGTGGCTCAGCGGCTGGCCCACGCCCAGGCGTGTCTCGGCGCACCGCGTGCCCGGCGGGCGCGACGCCGTCGAGGATTTGGGGTCGGCCTTCGTCGTGTGCGAGAACGGCCTGACGATCACGCTCGACGTCAGCTGGCGCCACCTCGGCGAGGGTGAGCGGTTCTGGTTCAACGTGGCCGGGCCCAAGGGGTCGGCGCAGATCCAGCCGCTCAAGATCTTCAAGGAATCGCACGGCAGCGCGGCGGACGTCACACCGACGGGGGCGTCGAGCCGCGAGAGCCAGTTCACGCAGTCCTACCGCGCCGAGTGGACGTATTTCCTCGCGGTCATCAAGGGGGATGTGAACGCGCCGCCGCCCCGCGATCAGCTCGCGCTCCAGCGCGTGATGGACGCGCTGTATCGATCGGCGGACGAAGGGCACGACGTGCTGTTGTGAGCGGGCGGCGGGCGGCGCTGCTGATCGCGCTGGGCGCGGTGCTGCTCGCCGCGAGCTATCCCCCGTTCCACCTGCCGCCTCTCAGCTTCATCGCACTCGCGCCCGCGATCTTTCTGCTGCGGGTGCTCACCGCCCGCGGCGACGCCCGCCGCGCCTTCCGCCTCGGATTCTGGTACGGCGCCGCCGCCAACGGATTGGTGCTGCACTGGCTGGTGGTCGCGCTGTGGCATTTCACTCCCCTGGCGCTTCTGGGCTACCTCCTGACCGCCGCAGTGCTCGGGCTGTGGTGCGGGGCCGTGTTCTGGCTCGTGGTGCGCGTCCGCGGCCGCCTGCCCGCGCTGCCCCTGTGGCTCGTCGTGCCGGTGCTCTGGACCGCGATGGAGTGGGGCATCGGGCACCAGGGCGACGTGGCCTTTCCCTGGCTCGGCCTGGGGTCATCGCTCACGGACGCGCCGGTCCTGGTGCAATGGGCCGATTTCGCCGGCGCCCACGGCGTCACGTGGTGGCTGGTGTGGTGCAGCGTCATCCTGGTGGAAGCGGCGCTCGCCTGGCCGGTGGAGCGGCGCGCCGCGTGGCGCCGGCTCGGATCGTTCGCACTCACGGTCGCGGCCGCCTGGGGTTACGGCGCGTGGCGGATGCGCACGCTGCCGCTGCGCGAGGTCGGCGCGATCGGCCTGGTGCAGCCCAACGAAGGCTTCCGCGAGAAGTGGAACCCGGCGCACTCCGACAGCGTGGTCGCGACCGTACTCGATCTCTCACGCCGCATGACGGCGCAGGCGCACCTCGACCTGATCGCCTGGCCCGAGGCCGCGCTCCCCGGCTTTCTCATTCAGGAGCCCGCGTGGGATTCGGCGGTGACGCGGTTCACGCGCGAGAGTCACACACCCGTGATCACCGGCGCCCTGCACGTCGACTTCCTCCCCGGCGGCGGGTCTTCGATTTACAACGCGGCCTTCCTGTTCGATTCGAGCGGCGTCTGGCGCAACGCGCCGATCTATGCGAAGCACTACCTCGTGCCGGTGGTCGAGCACGTACCGTTCGTGCCGGTGAGCTGGTTCCGTCACGTCCCGTGGCTGTCGCGGTGGTCGGGTGGCTTCAAGAAGGGGACGACACTGCCGCTGTACCACATCGGCATTGGCCGGTTCGGCGTGCTGGTGTGCTACGAATCGGCGTTCGAGGATGTGGCGCGAGGATACCGGGCCGGCGGCGCGGATTTTCTCGTCAACGTCACCAACGATGCCTGGTACGGCCGGACGGCCGGTCCCTACCAACATGCCGCGCACGTCGTGATGCGGGCGATCGAGACCCGCATGGGTATCGCCCGCGCCGCGAACGACGGCATCACGATGTTCGTGGATCCGCTGGGCCGCATCTCCGACGCGACGACGCTCGAGACGCGGACGTGGGTGGTGGGGCGCTTACAGACGAGTGACGTAAAGCCGCTGTATGTCGTGTTGGGAGACTGGGTCGGGACGTTTTCGGTGGTGCTGTCGCTGGCGGCGCTGGTCTTCGTTCTGGTTCGGAAGTCACGGGGATGACCGATAACGCTGTGCGCGTCGGCGTCGACGTCGGCGGTACCTTCACCGATCTCGCCTCCATCGCGCCCGACGGCTCGTTGCACGTCACCAAAGTCGTGAGCACGCCCGACGATCCCGCGCGGGCCCTGTTTCGCGCGGTGGACGTCGCGGGTGGCGCGGTCGATGTGCTGGTGCACGGCACCACCGTCGCGACGAACGCTTTGCTCGAGCGCCGCGGGGCGCGGGTGGTCCTCGTGACGACCGCCGGGTTCGAGGACGTCCTCTGGCTGCGCCGGCAGGATCGTGCGGCGCTCTACGATCTGGCGCGCGACCACCCGCCGCCGCTCGTGGCGCGCGACGACGTGATCGGCGCCGCGGAGCGCATGGGCCCGGAGGGCCCGCTGCTGGCGCTGTCCGACGCGGCGGTGGCGCAGGTGGTAGAGGCGGCTCGGGGGCGCCGGCCGGAAGCGGTCGCCGTGTGCTGCCTCTTTTCGTTCCGCCACCCCGATCACGAGCGCCGGCTCGCCGCGGCCCTGCGGGCGGCGCTCCCCGACATCCCGGTGGCGGCGAGCGTCGACGTGCTGCCGGTGTTTCGCGAGTACGAGCGCACCAGCACGACCGTCGCCGAGGCGTATCTGCGGCCCAAGATCTCGACCTACGTGACCCGTACCGAGAGCGAGGCGGTGCGCCGGGGCATCGGCGCGTTTCGCGTGATGACTTCGGGTGGCGGCACGCTGGCGCCCGCGGTCGCCGCGGAGCGCGCGGCGGCCCTGGCGCTATCGGGGCCCGCGGGCGGCGTGGTGGGCGCGCGGCTGGTGGGTGAGGCGGTGGGCATCACCGACCTGCTCACGCTCGATATGGGGGGCACCAGCGCCGACGCGAGCCTGGTGCAGGGCGGCGGCGTCGTGACCGAGGGCGCGGGCAGCGTGGGCGGGGTGCCGCTCGCCCTGCCGGCGGTGTTGATCGAGACGGTGAGCGCGGGCGGCGGCAGCATCGCCTGGGTGGACGCGGGCGGCGCGCTCAAGGTCGGTCCGCGCAGCGCGGGCGCCATCCCCGGTCCGGCGTGTTACGGGCGCGGCGGCACCGAACCAACCGTGACGGACGCGTGCCTCGCGCTGGGCTGGCTCGACCCCGCGCGTCCGCTGGCGGACGACGTGCGGCTCGATCACGGCCTGGCGGAGCGGGCGCTGCAATCGCTCGCACACGCCACCGGGCGCGAGGTCGCGGCGGCCGCGGCAGGCGTCGTGGAGGTGGCGACCGCGGTGATGGCGCGGGCGCTGAAGCGGGTGAGTGTGGCCCGCGGCGTCGATCCGCGGCGGCTCGCGCTGCTGGCGTTCGGCGGGGCGGGCCCGCTGTTCGGGTGTTCCCTGGCCGAGGCGCTGGGCATGCGCACGGTGGTGGTACCGCCGCACCCGGGCGCGCTCTCGGCCCTGGGCCTCGCGGCGGCGCCGGAGCGGCTCGAGTTCACGGCCGCGGTGCATCGCCCGCTGGCGCAGCTCGATCGCGCGGCGTTGGCGGCCGTGTTTGCGCCGTGCCTGGCGCGGGCGGCGAAGGCGCTGCCCGACGCCGTGATCACTCGCCTCGCCGAATGCCGCTTCGCGGGGCAGGGGTACGAGATCGCGGTTGCCGCGATCGACCCCGACCCCGAAGCGTTGGAGAAAGTCTTTCTCGCGGCGCACCGTGTGCGCTACGGACACGCCGAGCGCATCGCGCCCATCGAGGTCGTCAACGTGCGGGTGGTGGCGCAGCGCGCCGCCCCGCTGCCCGAGTTCCGGCCGAGCGGCGGCGGGGCCGCGCGCTCGGCCAGTCGGCGCGAGATCTTGGTACGCGGCGCCTGGGTGGCGGCGGACCTCTGGCCGCTCGACACGTTGTCCGCGGGTGCCACCATTCCGGGCCCCGCGGTGCTCGCGGGAGGTGACGCGACCGCGCTGGTCGAGCCCGGCTGGCTGGGGACGGTGCACGCGTCCGGTGCCGTCATTCTGGAGCGGGCGTGACGCTCGACGCCGTGGGGCTGGAAGTGATGGCGCATGCGTTCGCGTCCGTCGCGGAAGAGATGGGACTGGTACTGGTGCAGTCCGCCCTGTCGCCCAACATCCGCGAGCGGCGCGACGCCTCGGCCGCCCTGTTCGACGCGCGCGGCGAAATGATCGCGCAGGCGGCGCACATTCCCGTGCACCTGGGCGCGCTCGCGGACGCGGTGGCTGCGGTGCGGGCCGAGGAGCCGGCGCCGGGCGAACGGTTCCTGCTCAACGATCCCTACGCCGGCGGCTCGCACCTGCCCGACCTCACGCTGATCGAAGCGATCGCGGTCGACGGCACGGTGGGCGGGTACAGCGTGGTCCGGGCCCACCATTCCGATGTGGGCGGGGCGACGCCCGGCAGCATGCCGGCGGGCGCGCGCGAGCTGTTCGCCGAAGGGCTCATCGTGCCGCCACTAAGGCTCACGCCGGAGGTGGAGCGCCTGGTGCTCGCCAACGTCCGCACGCCGGATGTGCGGCGCGGTGACCTCGCGGCCCAGCGCGCGGCGGTGGCGCGCGGCGCCGACGGCCTGCGCGCGCTGGCGGCGCGCTACGGATGGACCGAGCTGCAGGCGGCCGCGCGCGATCTGGTCGAGTACGCGGAGCGCCGCACGCGCGCCGCGTTGGCACCGCTTGCGGCGACGGGCCTCACCGCCACGGACTATCTCGAAGGCGACGGCGTCTCGGGCGACGACATCGCGATCAGCGTGCGCGTGGACGTGAAGGACGGCGTGCTGCACGCCGATTTCGCGGGGACGGCGGCCGCGGCCGCGGGCAACGTGAACTGCCCGCTCGCCGTGACGCGTTCGGCGGTATTGTTCGTGGTGCGGACGCTGCTCCCCGACGACGTGCCGATGAACGCCGGCGTGCAGCGGGCAGTGCGGGTGAGCGCGCCGCCGGGCTGCCTGGTCAACGCGCGTTGGCCCAGCGCGGTGGCGGCGGGCAACGTGGAAACGTCGCAGCGTATCGCCGATGTCGTGTTTCTCGCGCTGGCCAAAGGCGGCCTGGCCGTACCGGCGCAGGGACAAGGCACCATGAACAACGTGACGCTGGGCGGGTCGGGCTGGACCTATTACGAGACATTGGGCGGCGGGCAGGGCGGGGGCCCCGGGGGCCCGGGTCCATCAGGCGTGAACGTCGGCATGTCGAACACACGCAATACGCCAGTCGAGGTGCTGGAGCTCGAGCTGCCGTTGCGAGTGCGGACGTACGCGTTGCGCGGCGGCAGTGGTGGGAGCGGGGCCGCGCGGGGTGGCGACGGCGTGATTCGGGAGATCGAGGCGCTGGCGCCGGCCGAGGCCAGCCTCTTGAGCGAGCGGCGCCGCCACGGCCCCCGCGGGGCGGCGGGCGGGGGCGACGGCGCGCCGGGCCGCAATCTCCTGAACGGGGCGCTCTTGGCCGCCAAGGCGGCCGTGGCGCTCAAACCGGGCGACATTCTGCGGATCGAAACCCCCGGCGGCGGCGCCTGGGGCAAACCTACAGGGGAGGTCGTGCGATGAATTATCTGCTGGTGGCGCTGCTCGGGCTCGCCGCAGGGGTCATCTCCGGCTTGTTCGGGATCGGCGGCGCGGTGCTGATCATTCCCGGCCTGGTACTGCTCCTCAAGATGAGCCAACACTCCGCGAACGGCACTTCGCTCGGCGCGCTGCTGCTGCCGGTGGGCCTGCTCGGGTTCCTGCAGTACTACAAGCGCGGCGAAGTCAATCTGGTGTATGCGGGGATCATCGCGGGAGGCTTGTTCCTGGGCGCGCTGGCCGGCGCGAAACTGGCGGGGACGATGTCCGATCAGTCCTTGCGACGCGCGTTCGGCGTGTTCCTGCTGCTGGTCTCGGTGAAGCTGCTGGTCTAATCCTTCTCCGGACGGCTGCGCTCGAACACTTTCCCCTCGACGAACAGGGCGTAGAGGTCGGGGTCGAGCTGCCCGGCTTTCACTTCCTGCGTCAGGATGTCGAGCGCCTTGGGCGTCGGGACCGCGCGCTTGTAGGGACGGTCCTGCGCGGTGAGGGCGTCGTAGATGTCGCTGATCGTCATCATCCGCGTCTGGATCGGGATCTCCTCGGACCGCAGCTTGTTGGGGTAGCCGCGCCCGTCGAGCTTTTCGTGGTGACCGTACGCGATCTTGGGGATCTGCTGCAGCTCCCGCGTCCAGGGAATCTTCGCCAGGAAGTTGTAGGTATGCGTGACGTGGCTTTCGATTTCCTGACGCTCCGCTTCATCCAGTGACCCTTTGCGAATCGTGAGGAAGCGCACCTCGTCGGCCGTGAGGTACGGCTGCTCCATGCCCTCCATGTCCTGGAAGTGCGCTTCGGCGTACTTCATCAATTCGTCGAAGTCGCCCTCCGGCAGGACCGTCGGCTCGTTGGACTGCAGCACCAACTGCATGAAGCGGTCGAGGTTCTTGAGCTCATCCTCGTGCGTCGCGTTCAACTTGCGCACGTACGTGTCATATTCCTTCTTGCCGTTCTGCTCCAGGAACTCCGCCCGGGCCCGCCAGAACTCCCGCTCGGCGGTGCGCCGGATGAACGCGTACCGCTGGCGCAGCAGCCCGAGCGCGGGCGGATACAGCTTCTTTGCCTTGACCAGCACCTGCTCGCGCACGCCGACCTTGCCGAAATCGTGCAGCAGGCCGGCGTAGCGGATCTCCTTCAGCTGCTCGCGCGTGAAGTGGATGCCGCGGAACGGCCCGTTGCCGGCGCGATCCACGATCTCGGCGAGCCCCACCGTGTAGTTGGCCACCCGGCCGCTGTGACCGAACGTGGTGGGGTCGCGCTGCTCGATCGCGAGGACGGCGGCCGTGACGAAGCCCTCGAACAGTCGCTCGATGTCTTCATACAGCCGGCTGTTCTCGATGGCGACGGCCGCCTGCCCGGCCAGCGCCGTGACGAGCTCGACTGTGCGCTTGGAGAACGGCACCACCTGCGCCTCGGTGTCGGCGGGCGTCGTGAGCACGGCGTCGATGTTGCGCTTGCGGTTGATCAGCTGCAGCACGCCGATGATCTCGTCCTTGTGATCCTTCATCGGAATCACGAGCATCGACTTGGTGCGATAGCCGTAGCGCTCGTCGAACGAGCGGTTGATCGTGTACTCGACGTCGGGCGGCAGGAAGTACGCGTCGTCGATGACGAGCGGCTCGCCCGTGACGGCGGCGTAGCCGGCGAGGCTGGTGCGGTCCACCGGCATCGTGAACTCGACCAGCGGCGCCTCGGGCTTGGAGAAGGTCTGGGCCAGGCGGAACCGCAGTCGCTTCGCCTTCTGGTCGCTGGTTTCCACCAGGTATAGCGACCCCGCGTCGGACTGCGTGACGCGTCGCGCCAGCGTGAGGATCAGGTCGAGCAGCGTCTTGAGATCGCGCTCGGTGCCTAGTGCTACGCCGATGCGCGTGAGCTCGCCGATTTCGCGGCTGCGCAGCGCCGCTTCACCGCGCGCCCGCGCCGTCTCGGCGCGGGACGCCGCCTCGCGGAACCCCGCGCGGACGGCGAGCAGCAGGTGGCGCGCGCCGTGCGGGTCGGGCACGAAGCTGGACAAGAGCTCGGGCGGGAACGTGTCGGGAACGTCGGCTTCTCCGGGGCGGCCCAGCAGCACGATGCCGCCGCCCGCGTCCACGAACCCCCGGACCGAGTCGAGCGGAAAGGCCGAGCGGCTCTCCGGGTCCAGCACGAACACGGTGGGCCGTTCCTCTACCAGCAGATCGCGCGGGCCGTCGACGCGGCGCGCCTCGACCTGGAAGGCTTGGAGCGCGGGCCGGATCGCGTCCGGTTGCCACGAGGCGGCATGCAGCAGCAGGTATCTCACGGCTTGAGGGCCGCCCGTGTGGAGTCCGCGGGTTTCCGCGCGCTGTCGGCCGGCAGCTTCTTGACGCCGGTGAACAGGCGGTAGGGACGGGCGCTCATCTCTTCGACGAAGTGATTCAGCTGCCGCGACATCTGCGACAGGTTGGTCACGGTCTCGCGCAGGTTGTCGCGGTTGGCGTTGGTCAGGTCCTGGACCGAGGCCGCCAAGGAATCGAGCCGTCCCAGCAGCCGGTGCGTGCTCGCGAGGGTACTGGAGAGCGAGTCGGGAAAGCCGGCCTGGTCGGTGCGGGCGAGCAGGTTGGTGAGCCGGTTGGTGCTCGCCGCCACGCTGTGCAGCGTCGCTTCGACGTCCGGCGTGACGTGGCGCATGGTCTCGTCCATGTTGCCGACGGTGTGCTGCACGGTCGCGAGCGCCGTGCGGGTCTGGTGCAGCACGTCCTCCACTTCCTTGGACAAGTGGGCGGCGACGTCGGCCAGCGCGTCGAGCGGCGATGGCAGGCGCGTGGAGTTGATGGTGTCCCCGGCCTGCAGCATCGTGGCGCTGCGGTGCGTCGAGTCGGGCATGACGAGGTGAATGACGGCCTCGGCCGAGATCTGGCTCACCTGGTCGACCTCCGCGCGCGTCCCCACGGGGAGCCGCAGCTGCGTGCCCTTGTCGAAGCGCTCAGCCAACGACAGCCGTGCCAGGAACGACACCGACCGCGTGGTCGGGTCGACCCGCGGCAGGATGCTGGTGACGCGTCCCACCACGAGGCCCTGGACGAGCACCTTGGTGTCCACCGTGAGCCCCTGCGCGCTCGCTGCGCGCATGTAGAGATCGTAGCGCCGCTCGCCCCAGCCGCTGGTGGCGATCAATGCGCCGATCACCACAGCGATCGTGGCGACGATCAGGAGGCCGACGAGAAAGTCTTGACGGTTCGTTTCCAAGGTCCGTGCGTCGCCCTCATGCAGGTTCCAGCTCCAGCGCGCCGGCGCGCGTCAAGCGGTAGGTCCGCTCAATGCGCCGGTGAATCACGGCGGGCAGCTCCTGGCCGGTGATCAGGATGGTGCGCCGCGCTCCCTCGGCAGTCTCACCGCCGCGTACGAACTCGAGCAGCTCCGCCGCCGCGCGCGCCGTCAGTCCGTCGAACGGTTGCTCCATGATCACGAGCGCGGGGTCGAACGCCGTGGCGCGCGCGATGGCGGCCCGGCGCCGCTCTTCTTCGTTCGCCTGTGCGGGGCGGCGCTGCGCCGCTGCCGCGACCCGGACCGCCGTGAGCATCACGCTCACCCGGCCGTCGATCTCGTGCGGGGCCGCATCGCTGCCGAACCGCAGCGGCAGCGCCACATTGTCGCGCAGGGACAGGTTCTGGAGGAGCCCTTCGCCTGCGGGAAGGTAGCCGACCCGGCGGCGGAAGGCCAAGCGTTCCAGCTGCGGCAGGTCGGCGATGACCACGCCGAACACCGTGGCGCGGCCCGCGGCGGACCGCTCCAGCCCCAGCGCGTAGCCGCCCAGGGTGCCCACGCCTGAGTCTTCGTCGCCCAGCACGGCGACGGTGTGATGCTCGGGCACGGTGAGGGTGAAGGACTCCGTGTCCCGGGCGCCCAAACGCAGGCCCTCGAAAGCGAGCGGCGCCGTCACCGCAGCAACGCGCAGGAAAGGAAGATGCCGACGATCGACGTCACGGTGGCGCGGCTCGTGGCCACGGGGATTTCGGTCGGGGCGCGCCGCACCGACAGGCCGAAGTAGCTGGGCACGATGCCGACGATCAGGCCCGTCGCGAGCGCCTTGGCGACGGTGAGCCAGACATCGCGCGCCGTGAGCGACTGCAGCACGATCTGGGCGTAGCGGTCGCCCGCCATGCCGTTGAACTTGGCGGCGACGAAGCCCGCGCCGATCGCCACGACGTCGAACACGACCAGCAGCGCGAACATGCTCACCACCGAGCCCACGAACCGCGGCAGCACCAGGTACTGCTTGGGGTCGATGCCCATCGCTTCGAGCGCGCGGACCTCGCCCAGCACCTGGTTGGTGGCGAGCTCGGCGGCGATGGCCGTGCCCGAGCGGCCGGCGATGGTGAGGGCGGTGATCAGCGGGCCCAGCTCGCGCACGATCGCGATCACCATGAGCGTGCCGATCAGGTCGGTCACGCCGAGCCGGCCGAATTCCCGCACGGCTTGCGAGATCACGAGGAACGACAGGATGCTCGAGAGCAGAACGACGAGCCCCACGGCGTTGAGGGCGGTGAAGCGCACCTGCGTCACGGCCACGCGCAGAGCCACGCGACGGCCCGCGGGCGTGAGGGCGGGGGCGGCGCGCAGGGCGTGAAAACCGAAGCGCGCCAGCGCCCCCAGGCGGGAGAGCCGGCGCGCCGCGGAGCCGCCGAGTTTGGAGATCGGGTCGATCACCGCACGGTCAGGAGGACTTCACCCGCTGCAGACCCGTCTGCGCTTCGGCGTATTCCGGGAAGACGGCGAGCGCCTTGTTGTACATGTCGATCGCCTTGTCCTTCTGCCCGCGATCCTGGTAGAGCAGGGCGCGCGAGTAGTAGGTCAGCGCTTCGGTCGGCACCTGCCGGCTCATGCGCTGGTCCGACACGTTCTTCGGCAGCGGCGGCAGGTTCACGTCCTTCATCAAGCGCGTCGCGAGACTGCGGATGATGTCGAACAGATGGTCGCGCTGCATGCGGTCCGACTCGACCTTGATGATCTCGCTGGTTTCGGTGTTCACCAGGCGGAGATCCACGCGGAAGTCGCCGTAAAAATCGACGAACGTGCCGGTGATGATGTAGCGCGCGCCCACCAGCTTGCCGATCTTCGCCGCCGTCTGCGCATCCACCTGGCCGGTGGCGCCCAGGTGCTGCTCATCGAGCAGGCTCTGGATCTGCTCGCGCTCCACCACGCGCGCCGCCGGGTTCGCCGCCAGCTCCGAAATCAGCATGCCCGCGATGCCTTTCTGCAGGGCGTCGAAGTTCTCCTTGTTCTGCCCATACGAGCCGCTGTTGTCGAACGGCAGTACGGCGATGCCCGGTCTCGTGTCCTGTGCCCGAGCGGGGGTTGCCAGGAGCGCGAAGCCCACCGCGAGGGCCGACAGAGTCACGAGTGAACGCGAACGCATAGTGTGTGCTCCTCTAGAGAGTCAGCTGCATGCCTTCTTGCGCCGCCAGCACCTCGGCCGGCCGGCCCCGATTCTTCGCTTCTGCCCGCGCCTGCGCTACCAGGGCGTCCATCCCCGCGTCATCGTGCTCCGGCTCGTGATGGAACAGCACGAGCCGTGACACACCCGCGTCCGCCGCCACCGCCACTGCTTCGGCGTAGGTGGAATGCCCCCAGCCGGCGTGCTGCTGCAACTCTTCGGGCGTGTACATCGCGTCGTGAATCAGCAGCTCCACGCCCTTCAGGAAATCGACGAAATCCTTGCGCCAGGTCTTGGACGTGTCGTAATGGCCGCCCGGGCCCAGCTCGTTGTCGGTCACGTACGCCATGCTCGGCCCGCCCGCCACCGGCGTCAGCCGGAAACCCAGCGTGGTGCCGGGGTGGCGCAGCCGCATCGCCCGCACGCGGAACTCGCCCATCGTGAACTCGCCGGACTCGACCTGCTGCACGGTCAGCTTGGCCGACAGCGCGTCGAGTGGTACCGGAAACACCGCCGGGTCCATCTGTTGCCGCAGGATCGCCTCGAGCGACATCGTCCCCTGGCGCGATCCCCAGATCCGCACGGCGTTGCCCGGTGCGAAGAACGGCTTGAAGTGCGGCAGCCCCTGAATGTGATCCCAGTGCGCGTGGGAGAGCAGAATCTCCGCGTTCACCGCGCCGTTCTGCCGCTCCACCAGCTGCAGGCCCAACCCCCGGATTCCCGTACCGGCATCGAGGATGACCAGATGCCCTCCGGCGCCCTCGACGGCGACGCACGGTGTGTTGCCCCCGTAGCGCGCGGTCTGGGCTCCGGGGGTGGGGATGCTACCCCGCGTTCCCCAGAAGGTCACCGTGTAGGCCATGCGATCGGGCAGGTCGTTACCTCGGCTAAGTTACGAGAAATCCGTCATCTAGGACAAGCCGCCGCCTCACCCTGCGAGGGTGACGCATCTCACGAGCGCCCGGCCGCGGCCTCGAGCGACGCGCGGTCCTTGATCGTGATGTCCTTGCGGCTGATGTGGATGAGCCCCTTGTCCACGAGGTCGCGCATCGTGCGCGACACGGTCTCGCGACTGGAGCCGATCATCTGGGCGATGGTGTGATGCGTCAGCCGGCGCGTGATGCGCTCGCCGCCCTCTTCATCGGCCAGCTCGAGCAGCAGCTGCGCCACCCGTCCGTTGACGTCCAGCAGGACCAGACTGCCGACCTTTTCGTCGACGCGCCGCAACCGGCGCGACAACTCCTTCAGGAGGGCCAGCGCGATGGCGGGCACCTGCATCAGGATGTTGGTGAAGTCCTCGCGCCGCAGCACCACCAGGGTCGAGTCTTCCATGGCGATCACGTGCGCGGAGCGGGGCTCGTCGTCGATCAATGCCATCTCGCCGAAAAACTCGCCCTCGCCCAGCACCGACAGGATCACCTCGCGGCCGTCTTCGCCGATCAGCACGACCTTCACCTGGCCGGTGGCCACGACGTAGAGGGCGTCACCGGGGTCGTCCTCGAACAGGATGACCGAGTTCTTGGGATAGGCGCGCTCGCGCGCCAACTCCAGGACCCGCTGCAGGTCGGCGGGGCCCAGTTGGCCGAACAGCGGGACTTTCTCGAGGACTGCTGCAGCCGACACGAAGGGCCTCCCCGGAACCCGGGGGCGTTATGGTGGGGGCAAGCTTACGGCTCAGGCTTCCCGCTGTCAATTCTGAACGCCGCCCGCAGCTTGCCGCCAAGTGTAGGTGCCAGTTAAATTTCCGTCGTTCGAGCCGTTCGACTTTCAGCCAGAGGATACCGGCAGTGAAGCCCGCCATACACCCGAATTACCAGCGTGCGACGGTGCAGTGTGCCTGCGGCAACAGCTTCATCACCCGCTCGACCACGCCCGCCATCCACGTCGAAGTCTGTGCCAAGTGCCACCCGTATTTCACGGGCAAGCTGCGGTTGATGGACACCGCGGGCCGCGTGGAGCGGTTCCGCCAGAAATACGCGGCGGACAAGACTTCGGAGAAAACCCCGGGGTAAGTCGTGGACCCCCGACTCCGCCAAGCGCTGGCGCGGGCGGAGGAGGTCGCGCGACAACTGGCCGACCCCGACACCGCCCGGAACCCGGCAAAGCTGAAGCAGCTGGGCCGCGAACACGCGCGGCTCGACGCCGTCCGTCAGACCCACCAGAAACTCGAGCGCTTGGAGGGCGAGCTGGCGCAGGCCCGCGAAGTGCTCGCCGACAAAGACCCCGAGATGGCCCAGCTGGGCCGCGCGGACGTGGAGCGCGTGCGTCCGGAGATCGAGCGGCTCGAGCGCGAGCTCAACGAGCTGCTCACGCCCCCGGATCCGCTGGCCGATCGCGACGCCATCGTCGAGATCCGCGCCGGCACGGGCGGGGACGAGGCCGCGCTGTTCGCCGCCGATCTGTTCCGCATGTACACCCGCTTCTGCGAGCGGCACCGCTGGAAGGTCGAAGTGCTCGAGCTGAGCGACGGGACGCTGGGCGGTATCAAGGAAGCGATCTTCGCCGTGCGCGGCCCCAAGGTCTACGGCACGCTGCGCTACGAGTCGGGCGTGCACCGCGTGCAACGCGTGCCCGCGACCGAGGCACAGGGTCGCATCCACACCTCCGCCGCCACCGTGGCGGTGCTGCCCGAAGCCGAAGAGGTCGACGTCAAGATCGAAGACAAAGATCTGCGCATCGACGTCTTCCGCTCCCAGGGGCCGGGCGGCCAGAGCGTCAACACCACCGATAGCGCCGTACGCATCACCCATCTGCCCACGAATCTCGTGGTGCAGTGCCAGGACCAAAAATCGCAGCTGCAGAACAAGATCAAGGCGATGGAAGTGCTGCGCTCGCGATTGCTCGATCGCATCGTGGCCGAGCAGGAGGCGGCGCGGGCGCGCGAACGGCGCGCCATGGTGGGCACGGGCGACCGCTCGGCCAAGATCCGCACGTATAATTTCCCGCAGAACCGCGTCACCGACCATCGCATCGGATTCTCGGTGCACAACCTGAGCGACGTGATGAACGGCGACTTGGACGACATGATCGCGGCGCTGCGGCTGGCGGGAGAGAAGGAACGGCTGAGTGACTGAGCCCGGCCGCCGCCCCTCGATCGCGAATGCGCTCGAGCTGGCGGCGGAGCACTTGCAGCGCGCGGGCGTGCTCAATGCCCGGCGCGAGGCGACGGCGTTATGGGCGGCCCTCGCCGGCGTGCGCCCGGGCGACGTGTGGCTCGGCCGCGACGGCGAACCCGACGCGCCGGTGGCGGATAAGTTCTGGGCGGCGGTGGAGCGGCGGGCGAGCGGCGTGCCGTTCCCGTATGTCGTCGGACACGTGGCGTTCCGCACGCTGCAGCTGCGCTGCGACCCGCGCGCTCTCATTCCGCGGCCCGAGACAGAAGGGCTCGTGGGCCTGGTGCTGGAGTGGGCGCAGGGGAAAGAGGAAGGACGGAAGGGTGGCATCGCTGCCGACGTGGGTACGGGCAGCGGTTGCATCGCGCTGGCGCTGGCGGTCGAGGGACCGTTCGAGCGCGTGATCGCCGTCGAGCGCTCCCCTGAGGCGGCGGCGCTGGCGCGGGAGAACGTGGCGCTGGTGCGGCCGCCCGTGCCGGTCGACGTCCGCGATGGCGAGCTCCTGGCGCCGCTCGCGGGTGCGCGCTACCGGGCGATCGTGAGCAATCCGCCCTACGTCACGGCGGCGGAGTACGACGCGCTCGATCCGGGCGTGCGCGAGCACGAGCCGCGCGCAGCGCTGCTGAGCGGGGCGGATGGCCTCGCGGCCACCCGCGGCCTGTTCGCCGGCGCGGCCGCGCTGCTCGCCGCCGGCGGGGTGTTGGCAGTGGAGATCGACGAGCGGCGCGGCGATGCCGTGCGCGCGCTGGCGCACGAGCACGGCTGGGCGCGCGTCGGGATTCACGACGATTTGTTCGGCCGGCCGCGCTACGCGCTGGCGTTCCCCAAGGAGGACGCGTGATCGACGAGAAAGCGCAGGAACTGGGCCGGCTGCTCGGCCAGAGCGAGGAGTACAAGGCTCTGCTGCGCGCCAGCCAGCGCCTCAAGGAGGACGTCGAGACTCAGAAACTGCTCGAGGAAGTGGAGCGCCTGGCGGAAGCCATCGAGGGAGCGGCGCAGCAAGGGAAGGAGCCGGCGCGTGAAAACGTGGAACGCTATGATGAGATTCTCAAAACCGTCCAACGCAGTCCGGTGTACCAGCAGATGGTGGCGGCGCAGGCCAATTTCGAGAAGCTGATGGCCAAAGTGAACGCCACGATCTACGAGGGGATGCAGAAGGGCGCGGCGAGCCCCATCATTACGCTGGGCTGATGCCCGGGCTCTTCGTGGTGGTGGAGGGGCCGGAGGGCGCGGGCAAGTCGACGCTGGTGCGCGCGCTGGCGGCGCGGCTCCTGGCCGAGGGGCGTGCCGTTGTGCCGGTGCGGGAGCCGGGCGGGACGCCGGTGGCCGAGGCGGCTCGCAAGATCGTGCTCAAGTCGTCGGACGAGATGACGCCGGAAGCCGAGCTGTTCCTGTTTCACGCGGCGCGGGCCGATCTGGTGACCCGGGTGATCCGGCCGGCGCTCGAGGCGGGGCAGGTGGTGCTGGCGGACCGGTTCGCGCTGTCGACGTTCGCCTACCAGGTGGCGGGCCGCGGGTTGCCGCAGGCGGGGGTCGCGGCGGTGGTGGCGCTGGCCACGGGCGGGCTCGAGCCCGACCTGACGCTGGTGCTCGACGTGCCGCTCGCCGTGGGCCGCGAGCGCCAACGGAAGTTGCGCAAAGGACAGGACCGCTTCGAGCGCCAGGACGACGCGTTTCATTCGCGCGTGCTGGCGGCGTATCGCGAAGCGCGGGGGCGTGGCGTGGTGCATCTCGATGCCACGCAACCCCGACAGGCCGTGCTGGCCGCGGCGTGGCGCGAGGTGGCCACGGTGGCCGGACTCTCACTGCGAGGCGTCTCATGAAGGCGAAGCGTTTCCTGATCGTCGCCGCGGTTTCCGCGGCCGCACTGGCGTCCGGCGGCTGGCTGCTGCAGCGCGACTCCGCCGGCGGGTCCGTGTACCAGCAGGCCCGGTTGTTCGACGACGTGCTCGCGCACGTCGCCGACTTCTACGTCGACTCGATCGACGAACGCCAGCTGTACCAGATGGCGATCGACGGGATGCTCGACCAGCTGCACGATCCATACACCGTCTACATGAAGCCCGACCAGTTCAGCGTCCTCACCGAGCAGACGACGGGCAACTACGGCGGCCTGGGCATCCAGATCGACGTGCGCGACGGCTGGATCACGGTAGTGGCGCCCCTGCCCGACACGCCCGCCGAACACGCCGGCGTGGAAACCGGCGACCGCATCGTGGCCCTCGACGGCAAGTCCACGGAAGGCTACAAGCAGGACCAGGCCGTGAAGGAGCTGCGCGGCCAACCGGGGACCAACGTCACACTTTCGATCCGGCGCATCGGCCTCGATCAACCGCTCTCCTTCAAGCTCACCCGCGCCGTGATCCACGTGCGCTCGGTGGCGCTCGCGATGATGCTGGATCAGCGCGTGGGGTACGTCGCGCTCAGCCCGGTCAGTGAGACATCGGGACCCGAGGTCCAGGCGGCGGTCGACAGCCTGACGAAGAAGGGCATGAAGTCGCTGATCCTCGATTTGCGCGGCAATCCGGGCGGCCTGCTGAACCAGGCGATCCTGGTCAGTGACCTGTTCCTCGATCCCGGACAGGTGGTGGTGGAGCAGCGCGGCCGCGCGCCCGGCGCCACGCAGACGTATCGCGACAGAGCGGCGCAGCAGTGGCCCAACCTGCCGATCGTCGTTCTCGTCAACGGCGGCTCGGCCAGCGCCGCCGAGATCATCGCCGGCGCGCTGCAGGATCACGATCGCGCGCTCATCGTGGGCACGCCGACGTTCGGCAAGGGGCTGGTGCAGTCGCTGTTCCAGCTCACGCCCACCACAGCCCTGAAAATGACGACCGCGCGGTGGTACACGCCCAGCGGCCGCACCATCCAGCGCAAGAGCAAGGACGAGATGGACCAGGAGGCGCACGCGTTGGCGCTCGAGACCGCGCCCGATACGGCGGCCGTCGACTCCACGCAGACCTTCAAGACCGACCGCGGCCGCGTGGTATACGGCGGCGGCGCCATCCGGCCCGATATCTTCATGGCGGTGGACACCCTGACCAGTGCCGAGCGCATCTTCACCAAGGCGTTGGGCAGCAAGGCCCCGACGTTCCGCGACGTGATCTCGGGCTACGCCCTGGACCTCAAAGCGGGCGGGCACCTCACGCGGCCCGATTTCCCGGTCACCGCCGACATGGTGGCGGATGTGGTGCGGCGGCTGCGCACGCGCGGCGTGGCGTTGCCCGACAGCGCGGTGAATGGCGGGCGCACGTTGATCGCGCAGGAAATCGCGTACGAGGGCGCGCGCTA
>WNGO01000081.1_pt1 | contig 56151 bp, 48 predicted proteins | sample 5400511 | NCBI WGS metagenome assembly WNGO01 (sample SAMN13153380, study PRJNA577476) | soil metagenome | isolation source: 20 cm soil or saprolite under Garry oak tree replicate 2 | place: USA:California | collected 2016-06-15 | reverse complement strand
TCAAGGTGGACTGCGCGGAGTTCCAGCACTCGCACGAGATTGCGAAGCTGATCGGATCGCCTCCGGGATATCTGGGGCACCGGGAAACGCATCCGCTGATCACCCAGGAAGAGTTGGCGAAGTATCACACGGAGAAACTAAAACTGAGTTTCCTGCTATTCGATGAGATTGAGAAGGCGTCGGACGCGCTGTGGCAGTTGCTGCTGGGAATATTGGATAAGGCGACGCTGACGCTGGGAGATAACCGGCGGGTGGACCTGTCGCAGACGATGATCTTTCTGACGTCGAACCTGGGCGGGGGAGAGATCACAGAGCTGATGACGGGGGGTATGGGATTCGTGCAGCCGTCGGACAAGACGGAAGACAAGTTGGATATGAAAGTGGAGAAGACGGCGCAGGGAGCGGCGAAGAAGAAGTTTTCGCCGGAGTTTATGAATCGGCTGGATAAGGTGGTGGTGTTTCATCCTCTGCGGCAGGAGCAGTTGGAGGAGATACTGGAGATCGAGTTAGGGATGGTGCAGCAGAGGGTGTTGGATACGGGACGAGGTCAGTTTTTGTTCCGAGCGACGCCGGCGGCGAGGAGATTTTTGTTGCAAGAGGGAACAGACTTCAAGTACGGAGCGCGGCATCTGAAGCGAGCGATCGAGAAATATGTGGTGTATCCGCTGGCGAACCTGCTGGCGACGGAGCAGGTACGTTTCGGCGACCTGCTCGTCGTCGATTGGGACGGCAAGGCCTTGAATCTCTCGTTTCACAAGGAAGGTGAAGGCGCCGTCGTTCCTGTACCGACAAAATTGATGCGGGGCGCGGTCGCCCAAGCGGCAAAGGCGACTGGGGGAAAGGTCGTCGAAGCTCCCGTCGCAGTTGTCGTGGGCAAATCGAAGGCTCTCGCAGCGTTGCCGTCAGGTGCTCCTCCGCAGGTGGGTTCCGGACGCCGGAAGATCGACACAGAGCAGTCGGGTCAAACTCAACAAATCTTTGAGGGCGGCCCGGTGAAACGGATCACCCTCTTTTTTATTTTCGGAACCACTTGTCAATTTGAAGGTAAGTAAGGGTCAACTTTCCCGTGTGGACACCGGCACAGGTTAAGCGCTTACCTTGATAACATCTGGAGGTCCACTAATGAGGATGATAAGGTGCCCCCAACAATCGGCGTGGGGCATCCTCTGTGCCATGCCGATCGCTCACGAATTTTGGCGAACGACATTGATTCTAGGTAGGGACGGGTCCTGACAGTACTGGTTCTTGACACAAAAGTTATACGGTGTATACATTCGGCGACGGCATTTCCCCCCTGTCGACCAATTCTTCCTGTGGTCGTGATAGCGCGGAGATCGAAGTCGATCACTGCGGCGCTCGCGATGGCGAAGGAAGTCTGGAATGGCTAAACGGCAGAAACGCAGTAAGCAACCGGCCATAATCAAGGGCGACGGCAGGGGCCTCAAATCGCACGGCTCCCTGGATGCCGACATCATCATAGCCAACGCCCCGGACCCTGTGTTTGTCTCCGACCTCGAAGGCAAGATCGTGCAGGCCAACGATGCGGTTTCCCAGCTGCTCGGGTTCCGCCAAGACGAAGTGCTCGAGCAGTCGCTCTCACGCTTTATCACCCCCGATGAAACACGCGAGTTCACGGCTGCACTGCGTGAAGTCGTCGAACGGGGTGTCATGCGGAACGTGGTCCTAAACCCTCGCAGTGCGAGCGGCGAGGTGATCCCCACGAGCCTGAACGCTTCTGCCCTGCGCGATCCCGACGGTCGGGCGATCGGCGTGGTTGGCATCCTGCGTGACATGCGGGAATTGGACAAGGCCCGAGCCTATGCCGAGAGCTTGATTAAGAACGCGCCGGACCCGGTATTCGTTTCCGACCTTGAGGGGAAGATCCTGCAGGCCAACGATGCCGTCTTCGCGCTCCTTGGCTTCCGCCCAGACGAGCTGATTGAACAGTCGCTATCGCGCATCATCTCACCCGTTGAAACTCGGGAGTTCCTGGCCGCCCTCCGGGAGGTCGTGGAGCGGGGCGTCACCCGCAATGCACGGCTGAACCCGCGGAGCGCGAGCGGGGAGGTCATCCCCACGACACTCAACGCCTCAGCGCTGCGTGACCCGGACGGCAAGGTCATCGGTGCTATAGGCATCCTGCGTGACATGCGGGAATTGGATAAGGCTCGAGCGTATGCCGAGAGCTTGATTAAGAACGCGCCGGACCCGGTATTCGTTTCCGACCTTGAGGGGAAGATCCTGCAGGCCAACGACGCGGTTTCCGCGCTCCTTGGCTTCCGTCCGGACGAGCTCCTCGAGCAGTCGCTGTCGCGCTTCATCAGCTCCGATGAGACGCGGGAATTCACGGCGGCGCTGCGGGAGGTCGTGGAGCGGGGCGTTACCCGCAATGCTAGGCTCAACCCGCGGAGCGCAAGCGGGAAAGTTATCCCCACAACCCTCAATGCCTCAGCGCTGCGTGACCCGGGCGGCAAGGTTATCGGCGCTATCGGCATCCTGCGCGATATGCGTGAGTACGAGCAGGTGGTTCGCGACCTGGAAAGGTCCAAGAGTGAGCTCCAGGAAAAGATTTTGGATCTCGAGAAATTCGAGGAAGTGGTCGTGGGCCGCGAACTGAAGATGATCGCCCTCGAGAAGGAACTAGAGAGACTACAGACCAAGTCGAATGGTTGATCGCGGAAGGAGTGATCGCGATGCAAGAGAGCGCTATAGAGGATTGTCAGCCGGGGGTCAGCGGGCCCGGATCGGCTGCGACGACCGAGGGTCAATTACGCGCGGAAGTGGAGATACTAGACCGCCGCGTGCGGAAGGGCGACCAGCAGCGTCGCGCAATGCTCCACATCATGGGCGACCTGAACGAATCCAACAAGCGCCTCACCAATCATCGGAAGGCGATGCTTCACATCCTGGCCGATTATGAGCAAGACCGACGACGTCTGGCCCGCCAGACAGAACGGCTCGACAATTCGAGGCGAGCATTGCTGCACATTTTGCAGGGCTCGCATAAGGACAATCTGCGTCTCGAGGTTACTCGCAAGGCCATGATTCACATCATGGGGGACCTGCGAGAGACCACAGCCGAGATGCAACGGCGCGAACAGGAGCTGCGTGAAAAACAGGAGCAGCTCGTCCAGGCGGGAAAGCTCGCTACGCTAGGCGAGCTGACCACCGGCGTCGCCCATGAACTCAACAACCCGCTCAACAACATTGGCCTGTTTGTGGGCAACGCTATCGACCTCTTGGAACTCAGCGTGGGCGACAAGGAGCAGATCGTCGGCGGGCTGCGCCACGTCATGCAGCAGGTGCACAAGGCCACGGAGATCATCTCGCATCTGCGCACGTTCGGACGAGCGGCTCCCGTCAGCCGCGAGCCGATCTCCCTGAAGCAAGTGATCAATCAGGCGCTTTCCCTGATGCAGGAGCAGCTCCGGCTGCGCGAGATCGAGGTCACGGTCGACCTGGACCCGGAGGAGCTCGTAGTCGTTGGGAATCCGATTCAGCTGGAGCAGGTCTTCATCAACCTGTTCACGAACGCGCGCGACGCTATGGCCGACTCGCCACGCAAAGAGATTCGCGTTTCGGGCTCGGTCCACTCCGCTGCGGTCGACGTCGAATTCGCCGATACCGGCTGCGGGATTCCGCCCGGACTCGAACGGCGCATCTTCGATCCGTTCTTTACCACCAAGGAGGTCGGGAAAGGCACAGGCTTGGGCCTGTCCATTACCTATGGGATCGTCAAGGAGCATGGCGGCACAATCTCGGTCGTGAGCCGACCCGATGAAGGCGCCACCTTCTTTATCCGCCTACCCTCGATCCCCTCCAATATAAGGGGAGCCTACCCGCCATGAAAGCGTTGCACGTTCGTGGAAACTACGCGTCCGGTTGCGCGAGCTGAATCGCCAATTGAAGCACAGCAAGCACCCTCGAACCTGGCGTCAGCTAACGGGAGTGATATTTAGGAACGGGAGTGAAACTTAGAAGGAGCTTGGCTCGCGAACTCCGCCCCAAGCTTATGAGGTGAGCGTGGTGAACCAGCCTCGCGTGCTCATCGTCGACGACGACCCTGCCCTGCTGCAGGCGCTTCGCGAGGCCCTCCGGCTCCGAATGGAGGGCGTGATGGTCGACACAGCCGACTCCGGAAGGGCCGCTATCGACCTAATCACCCCCACGGACTACGACGCAATCATCACTGACATCAAGATGCCGGGGACGGACGGTATCACGCTGCTGGCGGAGATCCGGACGCGCCGGCCTGACACGCCCACCCTGATGATCACCGGGCATGGCGAGCATGCGCTGGCGATTGATGCCCTCCGCGGGGGAGCCTACGACTTCATCCAGAAGCCGATCGACCGGGATTATTTCGTTGTCTCGCTGCGCCGGGCGATCCAGATAGCCAAGCTGAGACGCCAGGTCAAGGAGCAGCAGCTGGCTCTGGAGTGTCACGCGAACGAACTCGAGCGAACCGTTGAGGAGCGCACACGCGAACTGCGGGATGCAAAGAGGGCTATCGAGAGCCCCTTGAAGTGGTTGATAGGCCCGAGTCGGCAAATGCAGAAAGTTGTCCAGCAAATCAGCCAGGTGGCAGACTCTCCTCTCTCGATTATCGTCGAGGGTGAGACCGGCACTGGCAAGGAACTTGTGGCTCGGACGATCCATCAGCTAAGTGCCCGAAGCAAGAAGCCGTTTGTCGCCGTGGACTGTGGTGCGATTCCGGACACGCTGATCGAGTCGGAGCTCTTCGGCTATGAGAAGGGCGCGTTTACCGGGGCGGATCAGCGAAAGGAGGGGCGGTTCCAACTGGCGGATGGAGGAAGCCTTTTCCTCGACGAGATTGTCAATCTCCCTCTTTCCATGCAGGCGAAGCTCCTGCGTGCGTTGCAGGAACGGTGCGTGCAGCCGCTCGGCAGCAAGCAGCCGGTCCGCTTAGACGTACGAATCATCGTCGCCTCCAATGTCTCCCTCGCTCAAGAGGCACGTGCGGGCCGGCTCCGCCATGATGTTTACTACCGACTGAATGAATTCGTGATTACCTTGCCGCCCCTCAGGGAGCGAGATGACATCCTCGACTTGGCGTACGGTTTTCTGGTGGAAGCCAGCATGGAATTCGGGCGCACGTGCCGCGAGATCTCAGAAGGGGCGGCTGAGGTCCTTCTGCGTTACCCGTGGCCGGGGAACGTGCGCGAACTCAGGAACGTCGTTCGCCGGGCCGTGCTCCTTGCTTCGGATGTAATTCAGCCGGATAACCTCTCGTTGCTTCCGGTCGGTGCGTCTCCGGCGACTACACTCCGCCGAGAGCTAGAGGCGGAGCGCTCCTCACTGAAGGAAATCGCGGGAGCGGCGGCGGCGGGGGCTGAACAGCAGGCGATCCAGCGGGCCCTCGAGACCACCATGGGGAACAAGAGTGAGGCGGCTCGGCTCCTCCGAACTGATTACAAGACCCTGCACCTTAAGATGAAGCAGTACGGGGTTGACGCTAGGAGATTCAGAGCGGTGAATTAGCCGTATGAAGCGTGGCGACCCGCTTCGGCCCATGCGCTTCTCACGTTTGTGTCTCGCCGTCCCGCTATCATTTAATTAGAGCATTTCCATAAATGATGTAGCTTTACTAAAACGCAATTGTGTGACAGAGTGTGTGGCCATGAGAGCCATACCTGTCTCCATGCGTCGGCGAATTCTTCAACTCCATGAACGAGGCAAGGGTACTCGCGAGATTGCCCAATTTTTCGGTTTTTGCGTGGCGGCGGTGCGCCGGGTGCGCCAGCAGTTTCGGCAACGCGGCACGCTGCAGCCGCGGACTCATTGGAGTGGGCGTCGCACGCTACTTACCAAGGAACGGAAACAGCCGCTGCAAGAGCTGCTGTCCGATCAACCCGACGCCACGCTAGCCGAGTTGGGTGCCCGCATGGACCGGCCCTTCCGAACTTCCACGATCGATTTATGGCTTCGGCAACTGGGCTGGAGGTATAAAGAAAACTCTGGCCGCCGCCGAACAAAACCGCCCGGACGTGGCCGAAAAAAGAGCTCGATGGCATGAACAGTTGGCCGCGGAACCGTTGACCGGGCTGGTCTTTGTGGATGAAAGCGGGGCCAACACCCAAATGACGCGTTTGCGCGGCCGGGCCCCCGGGGGACGAAGACTGCTAGCCCGCATCCCGCACTGAAGCTTTCAGACCAGCGCGTTGATCTCCGGCATACGCCTGGAGGGTCCTTGCGCCCCTTGGCTTTTTGAAGGTCCTATGAACGGCGAAATGTTTTTGGCCTGGGTGGCGCAAGGATTGGCTCCCACCTTGCGAACCGGCGACCTGGTGATCCTGGACAATCTAGCCACGCACAAAATCCGGGGAGTCCGCGAAGCCCTCCAGGCCCAGAGCGCCCGGCTTCTGTATCTGCCGCCTTATTCTCCAGACTTCAATCCCATCGAGCCGATGTGGAGCAAGATCAACCAAATCCTCCGCAGTCATGCTCCGAGAACGGAAACCGGTCTGCTCCTGGCCGCCAAAACGGCCTTCCAAGCCATCTCCGTCAGCGACTGCAAGAGCTTCTTTATTTAATGCCAAATACGCTACATCATTTATGGATGTGCTCTAATTAGCGAAGCTTATCTCGTCTCCGAGCACCGTCCGACCGATAGGCACTTACGTATTCTATCTTCCGTTCTCTTGCCCAGCGGTTCGGGTTCTTCCCACAGCGACTTTTATGCAATGTCCTTTGCCGTTGCAGCTCAGCTGTCTTTGCGCTTGCGCGGGAAGGCGAAAAGAAGAGCCTCCAAGCAATAAGAATTGTGCTCCTGCACGCCAGGGCGGTGGTGTACCACGAGCGAGCCACGGAGCCTTCGGCAAGCTGAGCAATTGGCGGTGATGGCGAGTGAACGCCATGCACGCCTCGACTTGGGATGAACGGCGGTCCGCCCCGGACGAGTGAGGGGATCCGGTGCCGAGAAGGCTGGTAGACGTGCAAGAGTCCTGGCGCAAAGACCATAGCGCGGCCACCAGAGAGCCCGTCAAGCAGATGGATCTTTGTTTTATAAGATTCCTATCTTCAGCATATTGCATGTGATCGGCTTACCACGACTGGATGGCACGACGTTTGCTTACTAAGTGGTGAATGAAAAGAGACGACAGCTTTAGTACCACACTTAGGTCACGGCAATGCTCGTTGCCCGTATTCAGAAGCCCGAGTTTCTCGGGGGGTTGGCGAATAGATCGGCGACCAAGGCGCCTTACGGGGAAGTTGTGTCTGAAGAACATGAATCAAGTCGCAGCCCAAACCCCGGCTACGGCCATCAGAGCCTGGTGAAGCTCATCTGGGACGCGAACAATAATTCGGCGGGATTTAGTGTTGGGGCTTCCGCTACGAGCTGCGCCTTCGCATTTGGCAGGAACTTTAGGGTTTCTCCAAAGGAAATTGGAGTACCCAGTGGAATGTCCCTTACGCCGGCGCTGACTACTATGACCGCACGATTCGGGACGATCTAAGCTTTTGCACTGCGGCTCCCGAAGGACGGGACTCAAGGGGCGGTAGCCTGACTAGGTTAGCTGACAAGAGCTGACATAGGCTTTCCAAGCCTATTTGGAGACAGGTGTGGAGACCCGAAATATCAGTAATTCGTGGTATGCGCTGCGGGCCAAAAGTCGGTACGAAAATATTGTCGCATCGCATCTGTACGCTAGGGGCTATGAATCGTTTCTGCCTTTGCACATATGTCGGCGCAGGTGGTCTGACCGGATTAAGGAAATCGAGCTCCCACTCTTCCCCGGGTATGTCTTTTGTAGATTTGACCCGCTAAATCGCCTCCCCGTTCTCTCGATCCCTGGTGTTGTTTACGTTGTTGGAATCAGAGGGGTTCCTCTCCCCGTCAAGGAAACCGAAATTGCGGCAATTCAGACCGCCGTTAAATCGGGGTTGCTCAGGCAACCTTGGCCGTTCCTGCACGTCGGACATAGAGTGAGAATTGAATGTGGTCCTCTTTGTGGCGTCGAAGGAATCTTGTTGACCTTCAGAGGACATCGACGCCTGGTGTTGTCTGTAACGCTTTTGCAGCGGTCACTCGCAGTCCAAGTTGATGAGTCCTGGGTGCGACCGTTGCCTCAAGAGGACAGGAGCAGGGACTCTGTGATGCTGCAACGTATTTCGTCGCAGCCCCCAGCTTAGCTAAATTGACGTCCGTCGTTTCATCCAATATGACAAAGTCCGCCGGATCGTAGGATCGCCACTCTTTGCGGCGATCGTTTCGCACCCGTAGCAAGTACGCCCAAACAGATCGCCCTACCTCCTCGTGGAGCTGAACGTGCCGAAGCTCTTTCAGCCCATGCAATGATGCGATGTTGGGGCCTGACAAATTAGGGATATTCCTAAAGTTGCATAATTTGCTCGGTATGGAATTGCAGAAGCTGCTTGCTTGTTAGCATGCGGCGGTAGCGGCTTGCCGACGGAGATAAAAATGGAAATCCCAAATGAAATCGACTGCGCGGAGGCAGCGAACAAAAAGCTGAGTGAGGCCGCCTCCCCTGTCGATCCGCAGGTCAGCGTCAATCATCATTTCGAGTCCGCGGCACCTGGGTGGGAAAGTATTTATCATGAGGTTACCTTATGGGGCCGTATTTACCAAGATCGTATGGCCATAGCCATGCAATGGATCGAACAATTGCGGTTGCCCACGACGGCGCACTTGTTAGAGATAGGGTGCGGCGCCGGATTTGCCACGGCTGCGCTTGCCATGCGGGGGTATCGCGTCGACGCCGTAGATAGTGTTGCTGCCATGATCAACCGCACAAGCAAGCGCATAGCCGAGACCGGTACTGCGGAGCGGGTTCGAATCGTCCGAGCCGACGTACGCCAGCTGCCAATGCCTAATGACAGTTTTGACTTGGTGTTCGCCCTTGGGGTGCTGCCTTGGCTCGATGACCCGCTTGCCGCCGTTCGTGAGATGGCACGCGTGACGCGCCCCGGCGGATATGTGTTAGTCACGGCTGACAATGACTTGCACCTCGATGAAATCCTGGATCCAATGCGGGCGCCGATCCTAAAGCCGGTACGGCGCTATCTAGTTTCGGCGCTTCGTGCAGCGAAATTGTTGTCACCCCGACAATCGCCTGAAATTCAAAGACACTCACGACGCGAGTTCGATTCTATCCTCTCCGATGCGGGCCTCGATAAGTTATGGGGCGTCATGCTTGGGTTCGGCCCATTCACCTTCTTCGGAAAGTGTCTGCTGCCCGATTCGATGGGAATCAAAGTGCATCGACTGCTCCAAGCTGCGGCAATTCGAAAGTTGCCAATCGTTTCCCTTTGCGGAATGCAGTACCTTGTCATGTCAACAAAACGCGCCAAAGTAAATTGAGGATTATCGGCAGCTTTCCTAGAGGCGTCATGGACCGGCGGTTAGTCCCGAATCAGCCCGTCGTTCGTGAATATGGTTGGGCGGTCTTTTGCACCTTGAGCGGTGTTTCAATTCACCCTGAGTAGGAATTAAGCGGTTGAAATCGAGGAGTGAGTATGACTGCGATTACGATTACGACTGTGGATGTAGCAGCTAAGAAACCTCACTCGGCGGAAATGTTCCCTGGGCCGGGCTTTCGCATCAGAACGGAGGTCAACCGCTTGGATCCGGGCCTCATGAAGAAATTTGCGGAATTCCCAACTCCGGATATTTCTGATTTGCTCAACCGGTTATATGCAGTGGATTCCGATATTGCTTGTCTTACTGGCAGACATCATCAACTCTGTGGACCAGCTTGCACCGTGAGGGTATTCCCAGGGGACAACCTGATGGTGCACAAGGCGCTGGATGTGGCGAAACCGGGCGATATTGTGGTGGTCGATGCCCATGGCTCGTCGATGAATGCCGTCTTGGGCGATTTGATTTCCACAAAGGCTAAGCACCGGGGAATTGCCGGCTTCGTTGTCGACGGATTCGTGCGCGATCTACCTGACCTTTTCGAATTAGATTTTCCCATTTTCGCACGTGGCGCTACTCCCATTGGACCTCTTCACCGTGGGCCAGGTGAGATCAATTTCCCGATCTGCTGCGGCGGAGTCGTGGTTAATCCCGGCGATCTAGTTGTGGCGGATGGTGCGGGCGTGGTTGTTATTGCACGAGAGATCGCAACGGAGCTGCTCGAGAGATTGCAGGCTCAGCGGGCGAACATGGCGACCTACGTGGCGCGTGTCAAACGCGGTCAGTTCTCGAATGACTGGGTGGACAGAATACTGCAGGAGGCCGGCTGTGTCATTCCGGCGACGACGAGTGCAGGTTAGAGCGAACGGCTCGATCTCTGACTCGCCCGGATAACCACATCGCTCGGCCCTAATCCCGAAGAGCGGAGTGTTTGTGCCCTTTCGCCTTTATCATCCAGGAATGCTCAAGCTTCTTTCGGACGCCGTTCTCGCAAGGCACTGGTACCGCCGACGGCACTCGGACAGCCGGCGAGCCAATGAGCATCGATCCGGTTTCTATACCGAAGTCTGGCGCGATGCCGCCGCTCGTCTCGGTGCTACCGTCGAGCAGTTGGACAAGGATGTGCTGGAAATCCGGCTCGGCCGGGCTTGTACACGGGCTCGGCAGAGCACGACCGCCATCGACGATCCTGTGACTCTTTCTGTTGCGGTGAACAAACCCTTGGTCTACCGATTGTTGGCCAAGCGGGGCTTGAGAATCCCCAATTATTTCGAGTTCACGCTTAGCAGCATCGCCCAAGCCGTCGCTTTCATGAGGCGCTTTGGAGGTGAATGGGTTGTCAAACCGGCAAACGGTGCCGCCGGCCGCGGAGTGACGACTGGCGTTGTCACCCATTTCGACTTAGTTCGGGCCTCGGTAGCCGCGGCAGCTTATGAGTCAAACTTGGTTGTTGAACAGCAGGTCGAAGGGAGTCTCTACCGGCTCCTGTACTTGAACGGTACGCTGCTGGATGCAGTTCTGCGAAAAAGCCCCGCGGTGGTGGGTGACGGCAGATCGAGCGTCCGCAAACTCAAGCGACTTGAAAACCGAAAGAGATTGGAGCCCGGGCGCCAGTCCGGACAAGCACTTCTATCGATCGATCTGGATATGCGACGCACCCTCGCGAAGCAAAACTTCTCGCTGTCTTCTGTACCAAAGAAGGGAACCGTGGTAACGCTTAAGAGAGTGATCAACGAGAATTCGGTCGCCGACAATGTCTCGGCAACCAGCCTATTGTGCAAATCAATCGTTGAAGACGGTGCCGCCGCGGCAGCCGCCGTCGGAGTTCGACTGGCGGGGGTGGATGTAGTGACACGGGATCCGGGAGTGCCGTTGGCACAGTCAGCCGGGGTCATCTTGGAGGTGAATACGACCCCGGGGTATCACTACCATTATCACCAGCGGGACGGGGGTGTTGCTGTCGCCATTCCCATATTGTCATCGCTCTTGTTCGAGCGGCCGCAGCGTGAAGATGTTCTCATGGGTCAACCGTTGGATGCCGTGATGCACACCGGAGAGCAGTGATGAAAAACGACCGCCACAACAGGCCGCTCGCAATCATTCTCGGGGGCGACGCTAATGCCCTCTCCATTGTACGCAGCCTGGGCAGAGCAGGCGTCGAGTCCTACGCTATCAATTATCCGCAAGCACCGGTCAAGTACTCTCGGTTCTGCAAATGGATCGACATACCGAAGGCGCCCGGAACCGTAGCAGAGACTTGGGCAGCGTACCTACTGGGGCGCGAGTCGAATCACCTGCGAGGTGCGGTCCTACTCGCAGCATCCGACGAGGCAATCGAGCTCATTGTTAAGCATCGCCAGGCGCTTTCCGAAAAGTTCCGACTCGACCTGTCAAACCCCAAAGCGCAGCTTTGCATGCTCAACAAGCTCTGTACCTACCAGGCAGCGCAGAGAGCTGGTGTGCCGACACCGAAGTTTTGGATCACTGATACGCGGGAGCAGATTGAAAAGCTGAAGGATGAGCTGACTTTCCCCCTCATCGTCAAGCCATTTCTCTCCCACCGGCATAAGGCCAAATTCAACGGGGCTTCATTCGTCTGTGTGCGGACGTTCGACGAGTTGCTAGACGCCTTTGATACCACTACCTGTGCCGGAATCAAGACGTTCCTGGTGGAAATGATCCCCGGTGGCGACGACAAGCTCTGCAGTTATTATACGTATCTCGACGAGAAGGGTAACAACCTTTTCGATTACACCAAAAGAATCATTCGAAGATTCCCCGTGACCTTTGGCGCGGGAGTGTACCAGGTCACCGACTATGTCCCAAACCTTAAGAAACTGTCGCTGAAACTCTTTCGAGAGGTTGGGCTTTGGGGAATCGCGAACGCGGAGTTCAAGTTGGACGAGAGAGACGGCCAATTAAAGCTGATTGAATGCAATGCACGATTTACCGCGGCGGATTGCCTACTCACGGCAAGCGGCTTAAATCTGTCCTTATTCGTGTATGACCGGCTGACTGGCCACCCGCAACCCGCGCCGAAGAGCTTTCGTTTGGGAATAAGGCTATGGTACCCAGTGCGGGATTTTTTAGCCTACCGGCAGCTGAGTAAAATGGGGTCCCTAAGTTTTTCTGAATGGGTGCGCAGCATCTTGAACCCACAAATCTTCCCATTTTTCCGCTGGGATGATCCGCTGCCTACGTTTGTCAGGCCTTTCGCCAGCTCCCTACGCCAAATTCGCGCAAGGGTCGACCGGGCCAAGGTAAGGAGGTGCCGACAAGTGTGCCTCCCCTCTGACCATATCCCTTTTCAGGACGACGATAGCTGCGCAATCGACCAGTAATCTTAATGGACTCCCAATTGGACCAAGGCACGATAGGTATATTGTACCCGGGGGAAATGGGCAGTACCTTTGCGAAGCTCCTGGCCGGAAACGGCTTTCGCGTGGTCACCACCCTTGAAGGCCGAAGCTCACGTACACAGCGCCTATGTCACGATGCTGGTCTGAGCGTCCTTGACTGCATCGGCCAAGTGCTCAAGTGCTCAGATGTTGTAATCTCATTTGTGCCTCCCGGAGCGGCACTTCAAGTGGCTGAGAATGTTGCCGGGTTGGTTAGGGACGAGTCACGACGATTACTGTATGTCGATGCGAACTCTATTTCGCCTGTGACTGCGGTCAAGATTTCCAACGTGCTGCCTCGTGAGCGCGTCGATTTCGTGGACGCATCCGTTCGCGGTTTGGCCTCCCAACTCGGGCAGGCGGGAGTCTTGTATCTAAGCGGAGCGCGTGCCGAGGAGCTCTCGCATCAGTTTGGATCCATCATGCGTGTGAAGGTCGTCGGGGATGCGCCAGGCCAAGCATCGGCGCTTAAAATGGTTCTTTCAGGCCTACCAAAGGGTTTGATCGGCTTGTTTTCAGAAACGATGCTATTCGCGCGTGAAATGCGGCTGCTCGACGAAGCTATGGAGATCTGCAATGAGTTTTATCCCGGAGTAATGGAGGTGGTCAAGCGGATGTTACCTACGTATCCGCAGCATGCCGCAAGACGCAGCGAAGAACTCCGGGAACTCGAAGAGACGATGTTGCTGAATGGGGTGGCTCCACGCGTTGTGGGCGCAGTGCGTGAAGTAACTTCGAGTTTGGCCGAGGTCGACTGGCCAAAGAACACTGAGTTTCAGCAATGGGCAATTGCCGAAATTATCGAGGAGATCTACCGAGACCACATGCTGCATGCCCCGGGTCAGCCAGGCACAGCTGCCGAAACCTTCGCTGGACAATCACTTTAGAAAGGTGGCGCGTGTGGAAGAGGGGTCCATTCGGATCACCCGTATGATTCTTGGGCCTCAGCTTGAGAAGAGGATTCCTGCCTGAGAAAAGATCTTGGTTGAAAGGCTGGCGGTCAATATTTCGACACCGACTGGCAAGATTCAGGGAAAATTGAATTGAACAGACCTTTACAGTGAGACCTCTTCCTTTGCTTTGGAATGAAATGGGAGCCGCGACCGCTCCGTCCTCAATAGCCGCGATCTCTCTGGTAAGTTTTGGACGTTCAGGACTGCGTTTAACGACAAGAAGAAAACGTCATGCAACTTCTTGAATTTGCCGCAGCGCTCCTAGCGTCGGTAACATTCACGCGTTGGATTCGCGATTTTTCCATCGCTCGCAAATGGGTCATCATTCCAAATTCGGACCGGCATGTTCATGTTCGTCCGATACCGCGGTTAGGCGGTGTCGCTATTTTCCTGACTCTTTGGTGCGCGGTGCTGCTAGCTCATTGCGCTTCCATGTATTTCGGCACACGCGCGCATCCTTGGTCTACTGTCGCTTTTAAGATACTGGGACCAGCCACCATCATCTTCCTGTTTGGCCTGATCGACGATTTTTGTGGACTGAGTCCGTACGTAAAGTTTGCAGTGCAGGCGGGAGCAGCCGTCCTTTTATTTTTCAATGGTTTGGGAATAACACACGTGTCGATTGCGTCGGGTCATTTCCATCTGGGGTGGCTAGTGGGACTCCCTCTGACAATTCTTTGGGTCCTCTGGATCACTAATGCATTCAATTTGATTGATGGACTTGATGGACTGGCAGCGGGATCTGCGCTGTTCTCAACGCTGGCGACGTGCGTTGTGGCGATACGTTTCCATAACGAAATGATTCTATTTATGACGCTTGTTCTGGCGGGCGCAATTGCCGGATTTCTCCGGTACAATTTCAACCCGGCATCGATTTTCCTTGGCGACTGCGGGAGTCAGCTGATCGGGTTTCTACTCAGCGCAATCGCTATTGCAGGATCACAAAAATCGCCGACGGTGGTAGCGGTTGCGATTCCTGTTGTCTCCCTCGGGCTCCCGATCGTGGATGTTGCCGTCGCCGTAATCCGCCGGTTCTTGAGCTACAAACGGCTATTTGACGCTGATCGTGAGCATATTCACCATAAGTTACTCGGACGCGGTATCTCCCATAGGCAAGCCGTTTTGGTGCTTTATGGTGTAAGCGCCTGCTTTGGGCTCTTGAGTCTCTTCCTGCTCAACCCGCATGGTACCGCTATAGCAACGGTCCTAGCAGTGGTGGGAATTGGTGTTTTGATCGGCGTCCAGCAGTTGCACTATCCGGAATTCTTAGAGCTAGGCCGCGCGGCGAATCGCACTCTGAACCAGCGCCGTGTGATCGCCAATGACATCGGCATTCGCCGGGCACCCGACGCTCTAGGGTCTTGCACTACCCTCGCACAATTCTGCGAGATATTACAGCAATGTCTCAAACCCGTGGGATTTGATGGTTTCGGGCTGTATTTGTCATCAGGATTGCCGGCCACGGTTGAAGTTTATCCATTCCCCGCTGCCGGCGGGCGCAAATTTAAGTTCTTTTGGAATCACTCAACGACATCATTAGAAACAAATTGGACTATGACTTTCAGCCTGCCCAGACGTAACGGAAAGCGACTGGGTAGCCTCACTTTGTATCGGAAGAACTTATTATCCCCCCTTTGGATGGATCTGGACGTATTTGTGGCGACTGGATTCACCAATGCTGTTGCCGCGGTTGTCGAAAAAATGCAGGACTCCTGGTTTGCTAAGCCCCGCAAGGAACAAAGACAGATGCCTGAATTCGAAAAAGTCGGTCCAGTGGTAGCGTGAAGAGGTCGTTTGTGTCACGAAGCCCAAAGTTCAGCGCCCGTTACGACAAATTGAGGACCACCATCATGAACACGCGACGGCGCAGTGCGCGCCCATATAAGCGATTCGGCCTTGCTGGTCTGGACTTGGGGATTCGGGCGTGCCCAAATCTCCGATGATCACGAAACTCGTTTCGGTCGGCCTGGCCGTCTTATTCTCTGTATCTGGTGCTACGGGGCAAGCGCCCTTGCCGCAACCAATGCCCAAGTGCGACAGCCAGATCCGCTCCACTTACCAGCTGGGTACTGATGATCAATTGGAAATGTCCGAGCCGGAATTGACCGAAGTCACTAACAAGTTAATCCGGATCGACGGCGTTGGCGACATACAAGTGCCTTTAGTGGGACGCGTACATGTGTCCGGGTTGACGGCTCAGCAAGTCGAGCAAGAACTCAATAGAGCTCTGAGCACATATATTCGCCGCCCGCAAGTTGCCGTTAGCGTCGCGGAAGTTCGGAGTCAGCCGGTCTCCATCCTGGGGGAGGTAAACACACCTGGTGTTCACCAAGTGCAAGGACACAAAACGCTGCTGGAAATGTTAGCACTGGCTGGCGGGATCCGGACAGACGCCGGGTACAGCATCCGCATCACCCGGCAATTAGAGTGGGGCTGCATCCCGTTGCCAAACGCGCAATTTGACGCGTCGGGTCAGTTCAGCGTGGCCGAAGTCAACTTGAAAAAAATCATGGACGCCGAAGATCCCGAGGACAACATTCAGATCTTTCCCCATGACATCGTCTCGGTTCCCAAGGCCGAAATGGTTTTTGTAATCGGTGAGGTAAGACGCTCGGGTGGATTCGTCCTCGGCGAACACCAGTCGATTTCCGTGCTGCAGGCACTTTCCATGGCCGAAGGTCTCAACGGAGCTGCTGACGCACGGCACGCCCGGATCCTGCGGCTGAAAGGCAATGCCGATCAGCGTGAAGAGACGGCCGTGGATGTTAAGGGCGTTCTTAGGGGAAAGAAATCGGACGTCGCGCTTCGGGGCGACGACATTTTATTCATCCCCAGCAGCACGGGCAAGAAGGCAGCTCTTCGTGCCATTGAAGCGGCAATTCAAACAGGAACAGGTATGGCCATCTGGCACTTACCTTGAAGTTTCCGCTGGGATGCAGAATGAAAGGTTTCCAAATTGTCTTACCAGAAAACTAATCGATACTTGACGAACCCGCCGCGGGGGCGGAGCAGCATCCTGTACCCTACGCATATTTGAATTTGCCGAAGGTGGAAGTCGCGGGAGCAGCAGGTTATGAAAACCTAGCTTCCGTGGTTCACAGGTGTGTGTGCAAGCTAGCGTTCCGCACAGTGTAGTGGAGATTTCACTGGCAGCCGCTGGGCGGGATGCAAATCATGTGAAAGGAAGGGCCCTCCTGAGGCGGTAAGTATATGAAACGAGCTCTGATCACGGGAGTCACGGGTCAGGACGGTTCTTATCTCGCCGAGCTGCTGATTTCGCAAGGTTACGAAGTGCACGGTCTCAAACGCCGGTCTTCCAGTTTCAACACCGAGCGAATCGATCACATCTACGAGGAACAGCACGCATGCGGCGCGCGATTCCATCTGCATTATGGTGACCTGACGGATGCGAGTTCGCTGATGAAGTTGCTTTACAACATACGCCCTGACGAAATCTACAATCTCGGGGCCCAAAGTCACGTAAAGGTAAGTTTTGATATCCCGGAGTACACAGCGGACGTCACCGCCTGCGGGACTCTCCGTCTGCTGGAAGCAATCCGGCAGATCGGTACCCACTGCCGGTTTTATCAGGCCTCTTCGAGCGAGATGTTTGGTGACACGCCACCGCCACAGTCCGAAACATCGCGGTTCCGACCGCGAAGCCCGTACGCCTGCGCAAAGTGTTTCGCGCATGAAATTACCACCAATTACCGGGACAGCTACGGATTGCACGCGTCGAACGGCATTCTGTTCAACCACGAGTCACCCCGGAGAGGCGAGACGTTCGTGACTCGGAAGGTCACCCGTGCGATCGCTCGAATCCGGGCGGGGTTGGAGGACATGCTCTATCTCGGCAACCTTATGGCGCGGCGTGACTGGGGATACGCGCCTGATTACGCGCGCGCGATGTGGCTGATGGTGCAGCAGGACAGCCCGGACGATTACGTGATAGGCACCGGCGAGTCACATAGCGTGCAAGAGTTTGTCGAGATCGCATTCACCTATGCAGGGCTCGACTGGAAACAGTACGTAGTAATAGACCCACGCTATTTTAGGCCACTGGAGGTGGATTGCCTGCAAGCCGACGCCTCGAAGGCGCGGCGGGTCCTCGGCTGGGAGCCCAGTATGAGCTTTGTGGAATTGGTTCGGCTCATGGTGGACGCGGACGCTGAGGAACTCCAACGACAGTTGGCCGGCGGCGCGGCCGCGCTAAAATTTTGCGGCGCCCCATGAAACACGCCCCATGTTAGACTTCACCAACACGCGCATTTTGATCACGGGCGGTAGCGGTTTTCTTGGATCGCATTTGGTGCGGCAGCTTGTGGACAGAGGCTGCGGGCAACTATTTGTTCCGCGGCGTCGCGACTATGATCTCGTGCACGAATCCGCGATCAGCCGGCTGTTCAAAACCGCGCGGCCCGAAGTGGTGATCCACTGCGCCGCCGTGGTCGGCGGCATTCTTGCAAACCGCGCCAATCCAGCGCGGTTCTTTTACGAGAATGCGGTCATGGGCATTCAGATCATCGAGGCTGCTCGCCGTTTCCGAGTAAAGAAGATCGTCGTTCTCGGCACCATTTGTGCATACCCGAAACACACTCCCGTACCATTCAGTGAGGCTCGCCTCTGGGACGGCTATCCGGAAGAGACGAACGCGCCGTACGGAATCGCCAAAAAAGCCTTACTTGTCCAGTGCCAAGCTTATCGGCAGCAATACGGCCTGAATGCCATCTATCTGCTTCCTGTGAATTTGTATGGTCCGGGCGACAACTTCGACACCCATTCGTCGCATGTGATACCCGCGTTGGTCCGCAAGTGCGTCGAGGCGGCAGAGCAGGAGGCGGATGAAATCGTTTGCTGGGGAGACGGCTTCGCCACGCGGGAATTCCTGTACGTGGAGGATGCGGCCGCGGGAATCATCGCCGCGACTGAACAGTACGAAGAGGCCGACCCGGTGAACCTGGGCACCGGCACCGAGATTTCCATCCGGGAATTGGCGGAGACAATCGCGCGGCTCACACGCTATACGGGCAAGCTGCGTTGGGACAGTTCGCAACCGAACGGCCAACCGAGGCGCTGCCTCGACGTAACGCGCGCAGCCGAGAAGTTCGGCTTCCGTGCGAGGATCCCCCTGGATGTCGGCTTGCGCCGGACAATCGACTGGTATGTCGGTCGGCGAGCGCAGGCAGCGGTTCAGAGCTGCCAGGATGAGGCCAAAGGGAATTCCCTGACGCGCCAGGAGGGGCGAGCAGGAGCCTAAAAAACGTGCCCAACGAGCGACATGTGATAACAGAGGTGAGCGGCAGCGCACTCCAGCCTGCGGTCGACGGAGGCTGCATTGGCTGGCCCGATTCCGAAACCCAGCAGTGCGAATCCATGCTCAACCCGCTGGGCGTCAGAAACGCGGACTCAGTCGGTCTGTTGGAATATTGTCGCATTCTGAAGAAGCACTCAAAATTGATGATTCTGCTGATGGCTTTGAGCACGCTGCTCGCATGGCTGCTGACGCTGCCACAGGCTCGTATATTTCGGGCCACGACGTCGGTGGAACTCCAGAGCGTGAACGAAGATTTCCTTGACACCCACAGCGTCAACCCAACCGCATCGTCAGCAAACGTATTCCAGCCGGAATACGACATCCAGACGCAGAAGAGCGTGTTTCAGAGCCGCTCCGTGCTGGAGCGTGCTCTAGGTAAGAACGGCGTCGAAAGGCGTCTGCTTGCGAGCGCAGAACGGTCCGCCAGAAAACGGTGGCTCGCGGCCTTGCGCTTGCGTAAGGCTGCAAGTCTCCCGCTGGGGCATGACCAAGCTTTGCGCATGGCGGCTGCGAGCCTAACGATCACTTCGCAATCGAACTCGCGGATACTCGAGGTCACGGCCGACTCGATGGACCCGCAACTGTCCGCCGACATGGCGAACGCGATCACGGCCGCGTTCATCGAATGGAGCCTAGAGCAGCGTTGGGCGACGAATCAATACACGCGAGTGTGGCTGAGCCAGCAACTCGGGGAGTTGAAGTCCAAGTTGCAAGAATCCGAAGGGCAGTTACAGAAGTACGCTCAAACGTCAGGGCTGTTGTTCACGTCCGAGAAGGATAATGTGGATGAACAGCGGCTTCGGTATTTCCAGGAAGAACTGGGGAAGGCAACCGTGGACCGGATGGCTAAGCAGTCCCGGTTTGAGTTGATCTCGAAGGCGACGGTGGAATCCTTGCCCGAGATCCTGGACGACCGGACGCTTCAGGATTACCAGACTGAACTGACGACGCTACAAAAGCAACTGGCGGAGCTGAGCTCATCCTTCACAGAAGCGTATCCGAAGGTAGTAAAGATCCAAGCCCAGATCAAGGCGGTCACCGCCACTTCCCAAAAGGCCCGCGCCGACGTTCTCAACCGCATTCGTAACGAGTACGATGCAGCCCGAACCCGGGAAAACCTGCTGGCTGCGAAATATAACTCCCAAGAACGGCTTGTGGCGCAACAAGCGGGTAACGTCGCGCAATACAACATCCTGAAGCGAGAGGTGGACACGACACGTGCGCTGTACGAGTCGATGCTTCAAAAGTCGAAGGAAGCCGACATGTTGACCGCCATGAAGGCGAGCAACATTCAAGTGATCGACCCGGCGCGGCCGCCTGAGACTGCCTACAAACCAAAACTGGCCTTGAATCTCTCATTGGGGCTCTTTTCTGGGTTACTGCTCGGAATCGGGCTGGTATGGGTCCGGGAGCGGGGAGCCCGCGTGCGAGAACCGGGCGACGCCGAGCTGTGGTTGAACTTGCCGGAACTGGGAGTGATCCCGTCGGGAAATCGCCAAGATGGCCGTGCCCGGCGCCTCCTGGGCCATTCCGGCAAAGGCCTCTCGTCCTCGACCTATTGCGGGAGGGTGGATCTGACAGTCTTCCAGCGTCGCGCGTCGCCGTTCGCCGACTCATTCCGGGACACGCTGGTCTCCATCCTGTACGCAAAAAAGAATGGCGTCGCGCCGCGAGTGATCGCCGTATCGAGCGCGAATCCGGGCGAGGGAAAAACCACTGTGGTCAGCAATCTGGCAATGGCGCTGGCGGAGATAAACCAGCGCGTGCTGCTGGTGGACGGCGACACGAGGAAGCCAGAACTGCATAGCATCTTTAACGTTGACAAGAGCCCAGGCGTTAGCGAGATTCTAGCCGGTCGGTCGGCCCCGCTCATCCGTGAGACGAAGATTCCGAACCTGGCCGTGCTGCCTGGTGGGGGGGGCGCGGATGCAAGCGTACTTTTCGGCCCGCGACTGACCGATTTGTTCGCGCTTCTCCGGAGGAAATTTGACCTGATCCTCATCGATACCCCCCCCGTTCTGAACATGCCGGACGCGCGGATGTTCGTACGCCAAGCGGACGCCGTCATCCTGGTGATCCGGGCCGATTTCAGCACGCGCAGCGCAATCCAGCTCGCGCGTCAACGCTTACAGGACGGTGGAAACTGGCTACTCGGCACGATCCTGAATGACTGGAACCCGAAAAGCAGCAGCTACGGCTATGGCGATAACTACGGCAAATATTACGGCAACACAACCGGAAAGGCGGACGCCTGAGCGCGTCGGAGTGCGTGTTGCGCCTGGGCGGTCGTTCGTGGCGCGTGCTTCCGGCACGAGCGCAAGGTCGGTGGCAGCGGAGTCCAATCTGTGGCGGGGGATCGCCACCGGAGCATGCTGAATCAATCTGCATTGGCACGATAACACGCTCACGAGTGTGATCCAGGGCACGTTCTGATCGGCTCTTTGGATCCGCGGCAGCGTACATCTTGCCCAGCTTTCGAACGGCTGATGAGGACCATGACCGGAAGTAGAGTCGCTGTCGGGTGACTGGTTTCCGTGCTACGTCTTCGTTAGCGATTGCGCCGGCCCTGGTCACGCCTTATCGTTCATCACGGGTTTTGTGGCCCTCCCTTCCGTGCAAACGGCAGGTCATTGGCTTACTGGTTGATGGCTTGGCTGGCGCAACCGACGGCCCAGGGTCGGTGGGTCCCCCACCTGCAGACAGCACGCTGGCACAGACATGATTCCCCTGGTCGCATCCCCACATTGTTGCTCAGAACATGAGCGGCAGCCATGATAGTTTCTCCGGGCGAGATCGAATCTACAGCGGAAACTCCGAACGTCAGACCGCACAACGGAACCTTAGCCTTCCGTTCGGACATCGAAGGTTTGCGCGGAATCGCCGTTCTGATGGTCGTCGCCTTCCATTGCGGTATTCCCGGCTTTTCAGGAGGATTCGTTGGAGTCGACATCTTCTTTGCCCTGTCCGGATACCTAATCACTGGGCTGCTGGTAGCTGAGATTCAGAAGACTTCCCGGCTTAGGCTGATACAGTTTTACGCCCGCCGCGCCCGCCGCCTGCTGCCAGCCTGTGCCTTGACCTTGTTGGTTACGCTCGTGGTCGGGGCGGTCGTCCTGGCTCCGCGAGAGCTTACCTTTGCAAGCCGCGCGGCCCGAGCGACCGCAGTCTATATGAGCAATATCTTCTTTGCCGGTAATGAGGTGGACTATTTTTCTCTGAGGGCAGAAACAAACCCCTTAGTACACACCTGGTCTCTAGGTGTGGAGGAGCAGTTCTACCTATTCTGGCCCTTGCTTATCGTGTTGAGTCTGCAGTTCTGGAGATCCAGAAAGGCACTTGTGGTGGTGCTGTCCACATTGACAGTGGTTTCGCTGGCTGCCGGTGTGTGGTTCACCTCCTATAGGGGAACCTTTGCGTTCTATCTTTTGCCAGCGAGAGCTTGGGAGTTTGGTATGGGAGGAATCGCGGCCCTCTTTCCTTGCAGTCCACTAAAACTGCCCTCTAGATGTTGGCTGGCGCTTGGATGGCTGGGTATCCTCGCAATTTTGGCGTCTGGATACTTCATTTCGAGCGATACGAGTTTCCCAGGTTACTTAGCCCTCATCCCGGTGATTGGAACGGTGACGGCGTTGGTAGCAGGGACCGAATTGCCGTATAGCGGAATCGGCGTCTTGCTCGCTTCCGCTCCGCTGCAGATGATCGGAAGGCTCTCGTACTCGTGGTACCTGTGGCATTGGCCCTTCCTGGTTCTCTCGGCGGCACTTCTCTTCAAGGTCTCCATGGCCGTCAAGACCTCCATTGCCGCCGCATCCTTGGTCTTTGCTGCCATCACCCATCGTGTCGTCGAAAGGCCGATTCGATTTCATCACTACCTGGTCGAACGGCCCACATTGACGTTGTGTCTTGCGGCAGTGCTGACGTTCTGTTCGTTGAGTATGGCTTTCCTCTGCATGCGCCTCGGTGTGCGACTGGCGAATGCTCCTGAAATGGCCACCATCAGTGCGGCGAGCGATGACGTAGGCAGGATGCCCCTAAGACAATGCATGAGCTCGCTGGAATCGCCAGAAGTTAGGTCATGCGACTTTGGCCAGACGTCCTCTGCGATCAATATTATCCTATTCGGGGATTCCCACGCCATTCAATGGTTTAATCCCCTGCAACACATGGCCGAGTTGCACGGTTGGAGACTGACTACGTTCGTAAAGCCAGGATGCCCTGCTACGGACATCACCCCCTATAGAAACAACGCAAGATTCAGAGCAAATTGCGCGACCTGGCGTGCCGAAGCGATTCGCCAGATCGTGGCACTGCGTCCCTCGATCGTGCTCCTCGGAAATGCGACGATCTACCTTGCCCGCAAGGACAAGCCTGCTAGCCGGCTCGATGTAACCCTCGATGAATGGCGGGACGGAACCAGGACGACGCTGAAGTCCCTTACGGCAGCGGGGCTTCAGGTCGTAGCAATACGCGACACTCCGCTTCCCTCCTTCGATATCCCAACCTGTCTAGCTAGATCTATGCGTCACTCCCGGTTTGCAGAGGGCTCCTGTGATATCGATGAATCCGAGTCTGTCAATCCTGCCGTATTCGAGGCCGAAAAAGCCAGCGCGCGTGGCTTGCCGAAGGTTTACTTCATCGACTTGACCGACCAACTATGCAAAGGGAAAGAGTGCCAGGCTGTCCAGCAGGGACTGATTACTTATCGGGACGACAATCACCTCACGGGAACATTTGCCGAGAGTCTGACGTCGGTATTGGAGGCGCGGTTGCTGCCTATTCTAAAAGCTCCTAGCTGATTCTCTCTTACTGCATGTCTCACCGATATGGCACTGAACTGCGCTGCATCATCTTCGGAGGATACGCTGGCGACCCAGTCTCGGGCACGGTGCAATACTACAATTCACTTCAACAGCTTCCTTGGTATTACTTGGAGGACAAGCCCGAATATCAGGTAGCTAAGAAATGGATCTCATCGGTAGATCGAGTACTGGAAGTTGGCTGTGGGTCCGGAGCGTTTTCCCGTCATATCAATGTGACCCGCTACACTGGCCTGGAGGTCAGCGATGAAGCGTTGCGATCTGCTGCTCAGCACGGCTTGCATGTCGAGAATGGATCTATTGAGCAGCATGTAGTCGGTCGTGAGGGGCAGTATGTTGTTTGCGCTTTTCAGGTACTGGAGCACATTGCTCCGGTTCACAACTTTATTGCTGCATCTGTAAGAGGCCTGAGGATCGGCGGTATGCTCATCTACTGTGTGCCGAGTGAAGAGTCTTACGTATCACTTTAACAAAATGCGAGTCTGAATCTTCCGCCGCATCACGTCACACGTTGGACAGGTGCGGCCCTGAAGAGCATCGCACGACTGTTCCCACTCGAACTCGTTGCGATTGAGCACGAACGGCTCGCGGATTTCGACAAGAGCACATATACCTCCCTGTTGATCCTGCGAACGCTAAGCAGAGTACTACACCGCAAACGGAAAAGTGCACTGCTGGATCTTTCGCGCGGCCGGCGGTTCCTAAGCAGTATTGCCTGGAGGTTGGGCAGAATTCTTGAAAAGGGACTTGATGATTCCATTCTCCTTCCCCGAGGTCACTCCGTGACCGCGGTATTCCGAAAAAGTGTCGGCTAATCTTTTGCAGCGCTACGATCTCTCAAAATTAGCGGCGGATCCATTAGATATGACACCAAACTGCAGTCTACCGGTTGTGCGGGATATGGCGGCCAGCCCCCGCCCCGACTTCCGATGGTCAAGTCTGGCCGCGTACTTTTGCCGGTTCGAACCCTCACTTCAAAAGCGGATTGTGGCCGGAGCCACATGGTCTATCGTCGGAGCGGGGCTGGCGAGCGGCCTTACGATGATCAGCAATATCGCCTGTGCCAGATTTCTCGGCGCTGCACATTTTGGCGAACTCGCGATCGTGCTGGCCACAGTCAATCTGCTTACGACCTTATTTGCTGCGGGACTGGGTATGACCGCGAGCAGGTACGTTGCGGAACACAGAAACTCCGATCCCAAGCGCGCCGGAACCATCATCGGATTGTCCTGGGTGACTTCAATCGTGGTTGGCGCAGCAACCGCACTTCTCGTTCCGTTGCTAGCGCCGTGGCTGAGTCGCGGGATTCTCCACGCTTCTGGACTCTCCAGCGCCGTCAGTCTGGCAGGAGTGGTCATGTTCTTCGCTGCACTGAATGGTTCTCAGGTGGGCACTCTGAGTGGTCTGGAAGCGTTCAATAAGGTCGCGTTTGGCAATCTGGTTCGGGGGACCGGGATGATTCTATTCGTGATCATTGGGGCCGCGCTTGGCGGAGTGTCCGGTGCACTGCTGGGCCATGTCGCAGCCGGCGCTGCGACCGCAGTCTTCTATCAGAGCGCAGTCCGGCAGGAGTGCGCCATGAGGGGCATCGCAATTTCCTATACTTTCGGCCGAGAGGACCTTCGCATACTGCGGCAGTTCACGTTTCCTGTGCTCGTGACCAATCTATGCTTCGCACCCGCGGCCTGGTGGTGTAACGTTCTGCTGGCAAACAAAAGCGGATACTCGGAAGTCGGCGTGTTCAATGCGACCCTCCACTGGCAACTGTTAATCACGTTTTTTTCGAATGCGATATCCAACATCGGGCTACCGATGTTATCGAATTTGCGCGCAGAGCAAGATCCGGCAAAGTATAAGAGGTGTCTCGCCCTTAATTTTCTGCTGACATCGGCTCCTGCCATCACGATTGCGGTGCCTGTGGCAATCTGCGCACCGTTCATCATGCCCTTGTACGGGCCTGCATTCGGCCACGGCGCAACGGCATTGGCGCTAATCAGCCTTGCCGCCGTACTCTCCGCAATTAATCTCCCAGTCGGTCATGTCATTTGGTCCCTGGACGCCACGATATCCGCGGTCCTGCTTGCTTTGCTCAGGAGCGGGGCCCTCGTGATTTCCTCTCACGCTCTAGCACGAGGGGGCGCAACTGGTCTCGCCTGGGCCTACGTCATCATGGGTATCATCCAGACTGTTGCGACTGTGCCGTTTACGGTCTGGATCCTGCGGCGAAAACTTGCGCCCGCTGCTTCCCTAGAAGAGATTGCCCTGGCATGACTGCGAAGCTGGCTCTAACAGAATATCCAATTGACATGTGCAGGCCTCGTTCGACGCGACGGACTGTGCAGGAACGTCTTGTCTTGATCCTTTTGTCGTTGGGAATGATGGCTTCGTTCGTGGCACGCGGGCCTTTCAGAAACTTGAAAGTGTCGTCGATGCGCTACAGACATAGGATACCTTACTCTGCTTTTCTACGGAGGAGTTCCGCTGCTGGTCACCTACGTTGCGACGTTTCTGAAGCCTTGCCTAACCATCCTCCGGAGCAACTGGAGCAATTGGCAGCTTACCTCCGGTTGCGTCGTCTTGCTTTGGGGCATCAACCTGTTTTCACCCGGGTATCCGGGTGTGAGTTTTAGTTACTGTCCCATCCTATTCTGCACAGGAGCCTGTATTTCCAGGGAGCCCACCCAACAGACTCGCCCTTCCGAACTTCGTCGCAAAACGCATCGGAGTGGTCGCCGTGCCATCCTGCCGAGGCCCCCTGAGGGTGTCCTGCAGCCAGCGCCTTTCAGCGCTCATCTGGAAGCGACAAAGCCCGAATAACTGGACGTTTCACACGATCATGCGAGTCCTTTGGTTCACGAACGATCCTCTGCCCACGGTCCATCACCGCAAGGGACGAGGCATTTCAGGATCAGGATACTGGATACTGAGCCTGCTCGAAAACCTGCGACGGACATCAGACTTGGAGCTCGAAGTAGCAACTGTGTACCCCGGAGTTCCGGATGACCAGTTCGAAGAGGATGTGGTCAAATACTTTGTGATAGGCCAGCCGAGGCGGCCGTACATTTTCTTTCGCTGCAGGAAAAGAGATCTTGATCGATGCGTCGAGCTCGTCCGCGAACGCGATCCCGATATCGTCCACATTCACGGTACCGAGCGCTTCTTCGGCCTGATGGCCGCACGCAAACTAATATCAACGCCCTGCGTGATCTCGCTGCAGGGTTTGCTCGGAGCGTACTTGCCTACGTTCTTCGGCGCACTGTCTCCTGGAGACTTATGGCGCAGCCATCGCCTGCTCGAACTCGCGACGATGCGCGGTTTGTTCGGACTGCACCGTGGGTTCGTCCGTGGAGCGCACCAGGAGCGAGAAGTCCTGATCGGCGCCGAATCGTTTATGGGCCGCACGGAGTGGGATCGGGCGCATGTCAAAGCTGCCAATCCGAGGGCTAACTATTACCACGTTGGAGAGGTGCTCCGCCAGACGTTCCGGGAGCACTGGTGGGACATCGACCAATGCGAGCGGCACACGGTCATTTTTACAAACGCCGGGGAACCACGCCGTGGCACGGAAGTACTGCTCCGGGCCATGCTGACGGTTCGGCGCAAGTTCCCCGATGCGAAGGTGCGGCTGGCGGGTCAAATAGGGACGCGCCGAGGATATGACCGCTTCCTGCGGCAGATGATCGCTGAGAGCGGCCTATCGGAGACGGTCGAATTGCTCGGATATCTGGACGGCAGCGCCATGGCTAGGGAGTTATGTCGCGCCCACGTATTCGCCATATCGTCCTACATCGAAAACAGCCCGAACAGCCTCTGTGAGGCGATGCAGGTGGGCTTGCCGTGCGTAGCCACGTACACAGGCGGAATTCCGAGTCTCGTGGAACACGGGCGAACAGGCCTACTATTTCCAACCGGCGATGCGCCATTACTGGCGGACATGATCCTGCGCATCTTTCGTGATGATGATCTCGCCTGTCGCTTAGGCCGGGCTGCCAGGGCCGAGGCGTCGGAACGGCACGCACCCCAGCGGGTCGTTTCGCAACTCCTGAATGCCTATAACCATGTGATTGCAAATGGTCACGAGACCTACCATTTATCCCGAAAGCCAGAGCTGCCGGCCAAATCAAGTGTCGTTCCGAGTCTCGAGAGCCGAATCTGACCGGAGACGCAGCAATAAATTGACAGTTTTCCACGCTAAGTCCCTGGATGGTGTCGCATGGCCGTAAGCCTCGCGGTCAAAAACGCTCCCAGTGCCGCAGGTGAGTTGAGTCCCGCGGAGCCTGTATCCGCGGACTGCATTTCCCTGACTCTCATGATTTTGGGCCTACTAGGCTCGTTTGTAGCCTTCATTTCTTACGAACGGGCCCTGAAAGCTCAGCTAAAGCCGTATGAACTGTTTTCCGGTCAGATCGTCAAGTCGCAACTGTATTATGTCGCGCACACGATCGAGGACATTCTCTTAATAGCCGCAGGCCTGGTCGCGTTGTTTCGCACCGACTGGCGAAAGATCGAGCGCGGTTACACCTTCCGATTTGCACTATTGCTCGCGGCCGCTCTGCTAATGACCGTCCGGGGATATTCGGTGGACCAGTTGCTCTCGACCAAGATCGCGGACTTTTCGGGACCTGTTCCTTTTCTCCTCTCCTTGCTGGTGTTCGTTGGTGCGCGCCGCGGTAATTGGCGTGTCATCGAAACAGTGATGGCCGTTATGGCTCTGCTGTTTTGTGGGCTCGTCGCGGTCGGCATTGCGGGTCTCCGCAATTTCACGCGGCAAGAGGCCATCGCGAGCCTGGGCGGTACTGTCGCAGCGCTATATTGGCCGGCAGCCTGGATAGCGCTCCGGGAATATCCCCGCGGCTCGTTAGCCAGGCGCCTGCGGTTCGTGCCCGTCGCGATCTACGGCCTTGGAAGTTTGTTCACGCAGACTCGCCTCCTTTTTGTCATGCTGCTCGGGCTGTTGGCCCTGTACGTGTACTTCCAACACAAGCGGAGAACGCTCAACGCCGCTGCCTGGATCGCGGCGCTGCTGGTGTTTGTGTGGGCCGGGTTGTTCACAGCCGTGTTCCTGTTGGACACGCGTGCTTTTCAACGAACTGAAACGGTCACCGCCGCTTTTTGGTCGAGGCTCGACGAGGATACCAGAACCGGGCAGTTGCGCAGCTTCGCGGAGTCTGTCCGGCCCGAAGAGCTGGTGCTGGGGAGAGGCGCCCTAGGGTCATGGATGTGGCAACGCGCCGTTTGGGGAGGCGGTACCGACGTCGGGTACCTCACCCTCTTGTTCTATGGAGGTCTGCCGCTGCTCATCACCTATGTCGCGTCTCATGTGACACCTTGCCTCAGGGTTTTTAGGACAGATTCCCACAATTGGCAAGTTACTCCAGCGGCCCTCGGCCTGCTGTGGGGGATTAACTTGTTTTCATCCGCGTTCCCGGGACAAAATATTCAGTACTATCTGATTTTGCTTTGCGTTGGGGCCTGCATCAACCGGGAGCTTGTTCGGGAAAGTGCACTCCGGATGCCTAGGCGGGGCGGGCCAATCCGGTACCGCATGCAGCGCCGTGAGCACATGCAGGGGCGTGGTGTGTGATGCTGAGCCGATTTTGCAGGCTGAATCGTGAAAACGCGCCCCATCTTCTGGATTGCTCCCTGAACTTGGGCCGCTGTGCGCTCGACAGTGGCATCGCTGGGATGCTGGCGTAGTGGTGGAGAGTCGAGATCGGACGGAAGTGCTCCTTCTACGGAATCCCTTTTCCCCGTCGGCTGCCAGAATCGAGAATTCAAATTGGCGACCGATGTGAATTTCGGTCTAGCCGATGGTCCAATCTGATTGGAGTAAACCAGCCCTGCATGCTATCAACGCTCCAGCGGACAGCCACATTGGAAGTAGGGAGCAATTGTGGGTTTAGCGCGGTCATAGGCTGTGCATCCAGAATCTCGATTGGGGATCGGGTAATGTGTGGAGCGAACGTCACGATCACGGATACTGATTGGCATGCCATCGACTTCCGAGATCGCTTCGCCGGTAGGCCGGGAGACACCGCGCCGGTTGTTATCGGCGAAGACGTGTGGTTGGGAATGAACGTAACCGTGCTGAAGGGCGTCCGCGTCGGCAATCGCACTGTCGTAGCCGCGAACAGCATCGTCACGCGATCCCTTCCCGCTGAGGTTGTCGCTGCTGGACAACCGGCTACTGTAGTTCGCAAACTGGCGGATGAGATGAGATTTGAGATGAGCCAGGAATACTCGCCAACGCAAAGAGTAGGATGATCGATACCCGAAAGTGCACGTCTACAGGGTCTCTAGAGAGAGGCATAACCGGGACGCGTAGACTTCCAGAGAGTGTGGTTGACAGAGGCGAAAATTCGGGGGAGCGTTATTTCGGTTCGATGCAAAAGAGGTATCAAGTGATTTGTGTGTGCGGCGGGTACGGGTTTCCCTTGGGATCCGCAAGCAGTGCCAGAATCACCATGATTGGGAAGGCGCTGATAGCGGCCGGAATCGGTTTTCGACTGCTCCACTGCGGCCCGAGCCCGACGTCCATCAACGCGGAGAAGTTCGGGGTATACGAAGGTATAGCGTTCGAGTACACCACGTCGGTCAGGCGGCCAAAAAACGGATTCGTGCGCATGGGGTCGTACATACGGGGTATTTTTGGCCTTACGGTCCGACTTGCTCGGCTCCGCGCGGTGCGCTGCGATAGCATCGTCTATCTTTACGTGATGGACGGTTTGCTCAATCTGTACACCGGATGGCTCTGCCGCGTGCTCGGTCTTCCGGTCGTGCAAGAGCTCTGCGAGTGGTTTCCAGGCGATCCGACTTCTTCCGCGCTCACCAAGTGGTTATACAAGAAGTCTATGTTCAAACGGGCGACAGGTATCCTGGTGATTTCAACTGCCATTGAGGAGCGTGTCAGACAGCGAGCCGCGGAAGTAAACCCGCATCTGCTGATTCACCGCGTACCGGCCATCGTGGATGCTCGGCGTTTTGCGGTTGCGTCCGCCATTTCGGACCGGTCGGATCCATCAGTCCCGTACTTCCTGTATTGCGGGACATGGCCGAGAGACATGTATTTCGTCATCCGGGCAACCGCCCTCGTGAAGCGTCACGGCTTTCGCTGCAAGCTGAAACTTATCGGTTCCCCGGCCGACCAAAGCGACTCCCTGCTAGCATGCGCGCTGCAAAACGGCCTCTCACCAGAAGACATCGTCGTCGCGGCCTTTGTACCGCATCTGGCGGAGTCCTATAGGGGCTCGATCGCCCTGATGATGCCGCTTCCGAATGACGATCGGTCCCTGACGAGAATACCGAACAAGCTGGGCGAATATCTCGCCTCTGGTCGGCCAGTCGTCACGTGCGAAATCGGGGACCTAACCAACTTCCTCATCGATGGCGTCAATGCCTACCTAGCGGAGCCGGGCAATGAGCGCGATTTCGCGGAGAAGATGATGGCTATACTGCGAGATCCAAATCGGGCGGCGCAGATCGGCGCTGCCGGGCAACAGTACTGCATCGCGCATCTGGACTATCGCACGCACATCAGCGGATTGGCAGATTTCTTCGTTAGCTGCATTGATTATCACAAGGAATGCCACGTCAATCGAAAGCATGGAGCTCAAATGCATCGTGGCTATATGGTTCTCCGAAATTGTTTCTGCGGATTGTTGGCTATTGGTGTAATCGCGTCTGGGCGTGTGCGCCGAGCGAGAAGACGGGCGCTCGGCGGCGATGTCATCACAGCTATCTACTTCCACAAGCCGAACCGGCGCCTATTGGTCCGTTGCCTCCGCTGGCTGATGAAGCATGGTTACACCTTCATTTCGGCAAACGAACTGGTGGAGATCTTGCATCGTGGAAAGACATCTCCTCGAGGTGCCGTATGGCTGTCCTTCGATGACGGCTTCAAAGAACTTCTCGACGACGTGCTGCCGCTGATCCGACAACTCAAAATCCCGGTCACGCTCTTCATCCCGTCGGGAATTATCGAAGGCGACGGACAGTTTCCGTGGCTCCACAATAAAACATCGACGCGCATGTATGGCGGAGGCATCCCAACCTGTAACGGCATCCGGGACTCCATGACGGTTGCGGAGCTGAAGCGAGTGGCCAGTTTCCCGGAAGTGACAATTGGTTCGCACACAGTTAACCACACCGTGACGACTAACCTGAAAGAAGAAAAAGCCCGCTTTGAACTGGGAACGTGTAAGCGCACACTGGAGTCGTGGACTGGCTACAGTGTCAAATGCTTTGCATACCCGGAAGGCCGTTTTGATGGCCGGGAACAAGAGCTTCTCAGGGAGTTCGGCTATGATTTGGCTGCAACTACAGAGAATGCCTTCGTCACTTCGGAAACACAGTTTTACCAGGTGCCGAGGTGCGGCGTAGGCGACGAGATTTCCTTCCCCGAGGCGATCTGCAATATGGTGGGCGTGTGGCGGCCAGCGATCCAGCCCGTGATCAAACTCCTGCAGCGCTGGAGCACAATCCGCGGCCCATCCAGGTGGATTTCGGGGACGCCAGGCGCCAAGAAGACGCAGCAATCGGCTTAACCTCGCGGAATGCCGGATATGCCCTCAGTCAGAGAAACGGGAAGCGAATTTGGACAGAGCTTCGGATGATCGCACTGGCGCGGAAAGCGCGAACTGGAGAACCAAATCCGCAATTACCTGGCTGAGAATCTGCTATACGCAGATGAAGCTTTCCATTATGACAACGACACGTCGTTTATCGCCGGAGGATTGATCGACTCCACGGGTCAAACAGCGCATGCGGATGGCCATGCTCTATTATCATGCGGAACAGAGCAACTTTGCGGTTGTCGGAACGGCCAATAAGAATGAGCACAACCTCGGCTTCTTCGTTAAGTACGGAGACGCGGGCGTTGATTGAATCCAATTGTCCATCTGTATAAGACGCAGGTCTACCGGCTTGCCGAATTTCTCGGCATTCCCGAACGGATTCGGAGTCGCATGCCCACTACTGATACTTACAGCGCACCGAGCACACAGGAGGAATTTTTTTCAGGCTTCCATTCGATACCATGGACCTACTGTTGTTCGGGATGGCAAACAGCGTCCAGATGGCTGAAGTTGCGCGGACAATGAATCTTTCGGTCACGCAGTAAAGCGAGTCTACAACGATTTTGCCAGAAAACGAGAGATAACCGACTACCTCCGGCTTCCTCCGATCGGCCTCGAGCAGGGTTATTAGAAACATCCCTAAATGTAAGCATATCCGTACCACTTGGCGCCAAGTGCCTGATGAAGGCCTCCACAGCGCACAAAGATGACAGGTGCATATCGTGACGTTAAATACCGTACCAATGGTTCGCATATTGGGATCGAGAGTTCACCTTGTGTCAGTGGAACAAACAGTGGATCAGATTGAGGAATGGGTGAAGTGCGGTCGAGGTTGTTGTCGTAGGGTCGTCGTTACTGGTTTTCATGGGTTGTTGAGGGCGCACAAGGACCCCGTAATACGTACGATTCTGAATGGAGCCGAACTGTGGGCACCTGACGGAATTGCGCCGGTGATGGCGGCCCGGTTTCACGGCCACCGCAATATACGAAGAGCGCCCGGCATGGAGATTATGTTGGAGTTTTTCCGGAGGGCGAACGCTAAAGGCTATAGCAGCTATTTCTATGGTGACACGGAGGCCACGCTCACGGCTTTGCAGAAGAGGCTGCAGCAGGAGTACCCAGGACACAGGATCGCCGGCCTGTTCTCGCCACCCTTCCGGGCCCTGACGTTAGACGAGAACATTAACATTATCGAGAAGATTAACGAGGCTCGACCGGACGTGCTGTGGGTGGGTCTTGGGATGCCAAAGCAGGATGTATGGATCTACGAAAGGCTTGACAGGCTTAAGGTGCCTGTCGCCATAGGTGTGGGCGCGGCTTTTGCTTTTGCGGCCGGTACTGTGCAGCGGTGCCCAGCTTGGGTCGGCCGGATGGGTTTCGAGTGGGCATACCGTTTTCTCAAAGAGCCCAAGAAGCTGTGGAGGCGAGTCCTGATCGACGGACCGACCTTTCTACTGCACTTCGCCCTAGACTTGACGGACTGCCGCGACCTCACCGAGTTCGTATCTCACAACGCCACGCCAAAGCATTTCAATCGGGACGCGGACCGTGCCGGTTGACTAGTTGCATGCTTTGTCTGCACTTACGGCTATTGTTGATAGAGGGGCTTATGACACAAACCAGGGTGCTAGTTACCGGCGCCGGCGGTTTCATCGGCCACCATTTGACTCGGTATCTAGTAGAACGCGGGTACTGGGTTAGAGGAGCGGATATAAAGATGCCTGAGTACGAGGTTTCGGCCGCTCAAAAATTCGAGCTGCTCGACTTGCGAAGGCAAGAGGACTGCCTGCAAGCTACAGAAGACATCGACGAAGTGTATGCACTGGCCGCCAATATGGGCGGCATTGGTTTCATAGAGACCAACAAGGGGGAGATCGTTCGCGACAACACGCTGATAAACCTGCACACCATCGAGGCCGCCAGACAAAACGGGGTCAAGCGGTTCTTCTACACGTCCAGCGCATGCATTTACCCGGGTTACCTCCAAAACAGTCCAGACGTCACTCCACTGCGAGAAGAAGATGCGTACCCAGCCGACGCTGAAGACGGCTACGGATGGGAAAAGCTATACATGGAACGGGTATGTCGTCACTATCGTGAAGACTTCGGGCTCGAGACAAGAATCGTCCGCTTTCACAATATCTACGGTCCCCTGGGAACGTACGATGGCGGACGCGAAAAATCGCCTGCGGCAATCTGCCGAAAAGTCGCATTAGCCAAGGACGGCGACAGCATTGAAGTGTGGGGTGATGGACAACAGACGAGGTCATACTGTTACATAGACGATTGCGTCGAGGGAATCTATCGTCTCATGCGGTCAGACCATGTCGATCCGCTGAACCTTGGAACGGACCGTCTTGTGAATATCAACGACCTCGTCGATATCGTCGCTCGAATTGCAAAGAAGACCATCTTCAAAATACACGCTATAACTAAGCCTCAGGGCGTACGGGGAAGAAACAGCAATAACGACCGACTGCGCCGTGTGCTGTCCTGGGAGCCTTCAATCACACTCGAGCAAGGGCTTGCCAGAACATACGCCTGGATAGAAACTCAGCTCGCTAAGGAAGGCCGGTTGCCGGACAGCGCTGTGCTGAGGGCAGGCGCGGTCTGAAACACGCAGTGACCTATCAATGGCACCTCCCTCGCTTTTGATTTCGGTGTAAATACCGGGACGAGGTTATTATGCCCGAGGGACGTACTGTTCACTCTGAACATTCCCCGTTCTTGATTGGCGTCAAGTTGAGTTTGGCCCTTTTCATTGCCTCGCTTGCGCTGGTCGCCTCGCTTGCGCTGGTTCTCATCAACCACCACGCTTCCCGGTTGGAGCCCCCGCAAACGGATTTTGTTAAAAGCTGGAGCATGGGTTACTGGACTGGTTTGAATGGTGTGCCCGTCTCTGACCTCGAATGGGGTGGCCTAACGCACGTTGCGCATGTTGCCGTCGCCCCCAATAGGGATGGCTCGCTGACCTTCACGTGCAGTTTTGGCCCTTGCAGCAGATCACAGTTCGCCACTGAGGCCAACGATCTCATTAGTACAGCCCATGCTAACAGTGTCAAGGTCCTATTGGACATTGGCAACGTTTCAGGGTCACTCTGGCTGGGAGCGACCACCAATAATCTCGCTGGATTTGTTAACAATATCGTGAGTGTCGTCAATACCTATGGTTATGACGGCGTGGACCTGGACTGGGAGCAAGGATTCAACCAAAGTCTGATGACTTCGCTTCTGGCCGCGCTCCGGCCGCAGCTCACGTCGAAACTTCTGACTTCAACCGCGGGAGGCGACACTCTTGCGTACTTCGCTACTGTCCAAGCATACCTCGACCGGATAAACGCCATGACCTATGATATGGTCGGTAATTGGAATCGCTATTCATGGTTCAACTCCGCGCTTTATAGCGACCCATGCAGCTGTGTTTGGTCGCTTGACCTCACCCGAATAAAAGCGTTGGCTGCTCACATTCAGCCGGCCAAACTCAACCTCGGCCTTGCTTTCTACGGATGGACATTCCAAGGAGGGTCGCCAACCATCTCAGGACCGCGGCAGACTTGGAGTTCGGGGCCCTCACTGGGGCAAATAAACTATAATCTGATTGCGAACAATTACAATATAACCAACCCAAATTGGGATTCCGTAAGCCAAACTCCGTGGATTAGTACTTCTAACGGGTGGATCACATTTGATAACGAGCGGTCGCTCGTGGCGAAAGTCAACTACGTGAAGAGCAACAACCTCGGCGGTTGGATCATCTGGGCACTGGATCAGGACTATTTCCCCACAAAGATGCCGAAGCATCCGCTTTTGACAGCCGTAAAGAACGCCATGAAAACAGACCGGCAGCCGCTGCCGGGAGCCTTTCTTCATCCTTGAGCGTCCATGACCGATTTCCAGACTCAAGCCCAACTCGCCAGGGAGCCGTCTGCGGATCCGCGCACTCGCGGCCGATTACGGATCGAAACAAAAGGTTTGATGTCATCGCAACGCATTATTCGCTGCTTAGACGTTTTAACCCTGCTATTATTCCTCGGCGTGTTCGTTTTGATATTTGGGAGGCTTGTCTCGCCGCAGCGCTTCAGCTATGACGAATCAGATTACGTCTATGCAGCTTCCAAAGGGTTTATCGCCTCTTATTTGGATCAACCGTCGCTACCTATCATCGAATTTGTAAGAACAGGAAGGCGAGCTGGACTGTATCCTAGCGAATGGCGGAAACTTTCGGAATACATCCGTCACAGCGATGACTTGGTGTTCTATCGGCATTTCCACGGTCCCCTCTATTTTTACACACTGGAATTTATCCAACTTTTTTGGGGGCCAAAGGAATTCATCGTTCGGTGGGCTTCCCTCCTGAGCCTCATGCTCACTGCCGTTATCGTTTATGGTGGGTCGTTAGCACTGGCTGGCCAACAGGGAAGATTCGTAAGCTCCCTCGCAGTTGGCTTCCTGCTCTTGAGTCCCACGAATGTCGAGACGGCAAGGTGGGTCGCCCCGCACAGTCTCTATGCGGCCTGTGCGATGGCCACCCTGTTCTTTCTTGCCAAGTTCATCCAGACGAATAAGCCAGGATGGTTGTATGGCGCACTGCTCTGCCTCGGCATGGCATTTTTGGTGATCGAGTATGCCCCGTTACTTCTCATTACGCTGGCCGCAACGCTTTCGGTGCAGCGGTCCAGTGTTTTTGCGAGATGGTCCCGCAAGGATGCCTTTCTGTTGTGCTTCAAGTGCACGGCGATTCCGCTGCTGGTTATCGGAGCACTCTGGCCGGCGAGCCTGTACAAACTGAGCCTCGTCAAGAATTATATGTTCTTCATCTATTACGTTATCGTTAGAGGCCAGGAATATGGCACGGACTCACAGGCTAACGTTTGGTTGGCACGGGTCATGTCGTCTCCGCTCGAATACCTCCTTCTGCTCTCGTTGAGTTGGTATTTCCTCTACCGCCTTTGCCGCAAACGAGAGCTTGTCTACCTATTCCCGTTCTTTCTCTATGCGGCGTTGATGTTCCTGACATCAGTGAGAAACCGTTCTGAATCTGCCAATTACGTTTCGTCTTTCCTTCCTCCACTGGCTGTAATATCTGCCTTTGCTGTTTCACGGATGCTCGATGGGCAACCTAAATCTTGGCGCGTCGCCTGTGCTGCGCTCATCGTCTCGGGGCTGGCGGCGAACAATTATTGGTTTTATTATCGAATTGAGGCCGCCAAGCCACCCGACGAAAGGCTGGCTGCAATCGTGAATATTCTCGAGGAGAGCGGAGTGCGTCGAGAGCGCCTTTTGGTCCCCACAAACTACAGACCGACGATCCACTATTATTTCCAAGGAACAAATCTGAGCGTCTATACCGAGAACAGCAGCAAAGAGGAGGTCTATCAGTTGCTCGCCAACGGGAATTTTGATGGCGTAGTGTATGAGGGCAGCCACTACGAGGAGCTTCGGCGTTTTCTCGAGGAGAATTGTTCAGTCCGCCCTGTAATTCGACTGGAGGCTGTAAGGCCTGGGAGGGCGGTTGTTTACTATCGCCTGCTATCTGTTCGCTCGGCCTCGATGCATTTTCCGCTCAGCAGAGACCAGAGACCAACCTCAAGTGGCGCCATTAGGTCGAAATTCATTTCTGCTGTCATCGCCGCACCGAGGTGGCGTCCCTTTGCGCCGGTGCCTCGAGAGCGCGGGTGTGCCTCGGCTTGAATGCTACTGTTGGCTTCCACGAACTCATTGGCGGTCTCCTAGCTTCCAGCAGGTTGCCAAAAAGCCCCTCGAGCGCTTATCACTGGCACTTCTTAAGGTCCGCAAGTTGCTGATTTCAAGTTCGAGCAAGTGCTAAATCAGGCGGTTTCCAGCATCAAGATACCATTTTTCCGCAAACTGCTCGGGGATCAAGATGCCTGTTCCAGCGGCTGTATTGATCGAAGGCTCCGATTTTGATTCGTTTCCGCCCGGAGGCCAGTTGACCATGGCTCGGTCGTTGATGAAACTCTTCGGAGACAGGTTGGCGTTAGTCGGCATGACTACGGGTGATGAGCCCACCGGGAGTTGGACCAAAAAGGAAATTTCCGGTACGTCATACTGGTTCTTTCCCGCTTGTCACAGAAAGCCTTCGCCCAAGAAACCTTTGATCCCTGCGCGCCTAGAATTCTATGCGGGGCTGAGACGTTATAAGGACAGGATCCTTTCGCTTGACTGCAGAGCGGCTTTCCTTCAATCCCCGGAGGCGCTGCTGGCCGTGTCCTCGTGGCGATGGGACAGCCTCTGCTTTTGGTTTGCGGGCGTGGAGAACCCGCTGACACGCTCACGATACTGGTATGCTGCGCCGTTTTACCGGTTCTTCGATAAATCGTTTTTCTCCGCTCTTGACCGTGTCGACATTCTTCTCGCGGCAGCCGATGAACCCGCGATGAACCAACTTGTGTTTCGGAGCCACGGTCGGCTTGCCCACGACCGGCTTTATCAACTTCCCACCTGCGTGGATACGTCTGAGTTCTGCCCGGCTCCTGCGCGTACCGCCCGTACGAAACTAGAGATTCCCCTGGACTGCAAGGTTTTTGTCAATACTGGCAGAATCGGCAGGTTCAAAGGATGGGAGCTTCTGGTTGATGCTTTCGACGAATTTCGTCGCAAGAATAACGATGCGCTCTTATTCTTTGTTGGTGATGGAGAAGACCGGCCTACCTTAGAGAAACATATCTTCGATCGCAATCTGCGGGCACAGGTGAGAATCACTGGCTTTCTTAAGCCAACTCAGATTGTTTCATATCTTAACGCCGCGAATGCAGTGGTGTTCGGATCTCTCGTAGAGGGTTGGTCCGTAAGTATGTTAGAGGCTCTGGCGTGCGGTAAGGCCATCGTCTCCACCCCCGTAAGTGGAACTGATGCGATGATCATCCCGGGGCAAAACGGATTCATTGTAAACGGCCGCAATCCTGCTAGCTTCGCGGAAGCCATGGAGAGCGCTCTCCGCTTAGACGATGCCGGACACGTGTCGCGATCCATTGCAGCCCAGTTTGATCTGACCCGGTTGGGTGAGCGACTAGGCAGCTTTTGGGCTCCGCTCCGTCCCGAACGAGCGTAACAGCAGTCTGGTGCTTGACTAGACTCTTGGATCGAGAATCGTGAATGCCTATCGAATGGAAGAGCCCGTACCGGACATCGAAGCTCGCCTTGTATCCACGCCGACTGCGACAGCCGGCGAATAACACCGACCATCGTCGGCTACGCACTTGGAAGATCGACCTAGTGCGTGATCTCTTGATTTGAACTATGTTTGGCTAGGGCTAGACCATTCGATGCGAATTCTTCTTGTCCATAACTTTTATGGCTCGTTGTCTCCCAGCGGCGAGAATCGCGTTGTCTTGGAAGAGCGTGATCTGCTTCGCGCTGCCGGCCACGAGATAATCGAACATTTCACGTACAGCGACACGATCCGGGACCGTGGTCTGTTTCCGATGGTCAGCGCCGGCGTCTTCGTGCCATGGAACCCATTCGCCCGCAAGAGGCTACGAGTGCTCGTCCGCGAACTCGAGCCGCACATTATGCACGTCCATAACGTGTTTCCGTTGCTCTCGCCGGCCATTCTTGACACGGCGTCGCGAGTGCGAACAGCCGTGGTGAACACGCTCCACAATTACCGCACTGTTTGTCCTGCTTCCGTGCCTCTCCGTAATGGGGTTGCCTGTACGCGTTGTGTCGATACGAGGTCCGTAGGGCCTGCGTTGTGGCACGGTTGCTACAGAAATTCCCGGCTGGCAACGATTCCCCTGGCAGCGTCTACCGCAGTTCACCGCCGCTTGGATACGTATGCTCGCCACGTGGACGCATTTATCGCGTTGACGGCTTTTCAAAAGTCCGTGTTGGTTCACGGTGGATTGCCCGAAGAACGTATCTATGTGAAACCGAACTGCCTTCCAAGTGTTCCCCGATTGGTACCGTGGTGTGAGAGAGAAGACAAAGCGGTCTTTCTCGGCCGCATCAGCACCGAGAAAGGCCTCGACATTTTGATTGAAGCCTGGGTACGGTGGGGCTGTAATGCACCAAAACTCGAAATTATCGGGGACGGTCCGGAATTCGAGCGGGTCCGGGGGCTTGTACCGGCTGCCAGTGCCGATCGGATTGTTTTTGTCGGGAGGAAGCCGGCTGGTGAAGCGCAAGCTCTACTTTCGACAGCCAAGCTGTTGATCGTGCCTTCTACGTGGTTCGAGGGTTTTCCTTTGAGCTTGTGCGAAGCGTTTGCGTTTGGAGTTCCCGTGGCCGCTTCGCGGTTCGGGACATTCGAGGAATTGGTAGGGTCACCAGGAGTCGGACGACTCTTTACCCCGGGGGATGCGGAGAGTCTGCGCGAAACCACGTCCGCGCTTTGGGCAGACGAGGTAGCCCTGCAGCGGATGAGCAACGCGGCGCGTCACGAATTTGAAACAAGATACACCGCGCAGAAGAGCGTTGCGGCGCTCCAAAACATTTACAAGTGTGCGATAGATACGAAAAGGGCGCGTTTGCATAATGTTGGAAAGGCGATCGTGGCGGTGACGCCATACGGCGGTGCGGCGGCCGACTGATAACCACCCATTCGATGAGTTCTGGGAAGAACTCAAGGCGGCAGAATCCAGACGTTCTGTTGCCGGTTCGTTCCCGAAAGGTTTTGCAATGGCACTTCCGGTGCTCGCTCATGCGACGGATCTCCACCGCTGGGCATAAAGCGATCCCGCTGCCGCAGGAAAAGATCGCAGACAGGCGGCTGTTGGGGATAATGCATGATCGGGCGCGCGATAGTCTGAATGCAAGACGTCCCGAGTGGCCCTGCAGCCTAAGTCCACTCCTAACCGAAGGCTGGTCCACAGGAGACGATAAATTGCCGGAAAGGGCGCAAACTCCGACGCACCCTCAGAGGCAACGCTCGAATTCTCGACAAAAGTGCCATCGATTGCTGGACTCGGTCATATCTGTGATGCTCGCGCTGACGTGCCTCGAACTCTGCCTGCGGCTCGTGTTCACAGGCTTGGGCGACTTTCCGAAGCCAGCGGCCATCGTGCTGTCAGGCGGTCCGTGCGCCCGCGAGATTACTGTTCGACAGTATTACGAAGGAATTTCCGTAGCTCATTATTGTAGCGATGGAGCGCGAGTTACATCGCAACGGTTCTTGAAGGACGTCCCCTTCGGAGTCCTGTTGGGCGATTCGTGCGTTCAATCGTAATGTCAGCGTGTTGATAACTCCGTCAGAATTCAAATCACAGCGGCTTACCGAGAGCAGACCGAACTGGCGTGAACCGCCCCCGGCTGAGTTCGGCTAGAACGGTGAATGCGGAGTTCCCGATGGACGTCGGGACACCGGTGATCTGGCCCGAACCAGGGTTCAGCGAGAGCTGATCGGCCGATCGGAAGGGATTTACTGCTAATGCTCCAGCTGATTGGAGTGGAGCAACTGGCGCAGGCTCTCCTGCTCTCCAACCCGGAGAGCGGTTCTTTCTAGCAGACTCTCTTCTTCAACTGAGGTCTGCACCAATTCGATGATGCTTTCCATGTTCATCGTCAGTCATTTAGGCGCGGCGTTGTAGAGCGCCGTCGTGAGCGGAAATCTTGCGTCTCCTGTCTGCCCCGACATGTACTCTTGGTCCAAGGCAAAGAAGAAGTAGCCTCCGTATCCCTGCCCGGTTCCCCAATTCACGATGTAGGTCACCGAGTCCGAATCGTTGTACGTAATGAATTGATTTGAAGACGTGACGCTCAGGTAGTCGGCCCCGTAGGTGTTATCCCAGTGTTTGTTGGCCCCACCGTTCCACCACGTGCTATTTCCAAGAATCTGGCTATAGTGGTATAGAGTGCCACTCATCGTGCAGCCTGTTGCCAAAGCAGCGGTACAGCCACTCCAGACATAGCCGTAAGCCGGAATCCCAACGAGAATTTGGGCGGCGGGAACGCTCACGGGGGAGCTCGTAAACGCTCCGACCCGCGCCTCGCATGAGGCCAGTGACCCAGTGCCGTTATTGTGAATCGCGTCGTGGTACCAACTGACGGCATTGCCGTTGTAGGTGCTGTAGTTCGCCATGTCATAGCACATGACGTTCACTTTCGTCAGGTTCGGATGGGCTGATTGCGCAACGGTTTTCAATGCTGCGCTGTCAAATGCATCGAACGTGATGATTTTGCTAGGCATGGCTGTGCGAAGTTTACTGATAAGCGAAATAAATTGCGACGTGTTGACGTTGTTCTCCCAGTCCAGGTCGACTCCGTCAAAGCCATTCGTGTTCACGTAGTTAACGACGCTATTCACGAAGGTGTCTATGTTGCCGGAAGCCGTGGCTGTCACGTAGTTTCCAAAGTCGCCAACCGACAGGACCACTTGCACATTGTTTGTATGCGCATAGGAAAACAGGGTCGGGTAGTTACCGGGAGCCAGCCAATTCTCACTAAAGAACGGCGATGTGCTGGTCGCAGCGGCGCAGCAAAGAAACATATGGGTCAGCTTGTTCCATGGCACTGCCGAGATCGGCTCGCCCACTCCGTCGGTGAAAAATCCCCCACGCCAGACAGACGTGGTTGGTTGTCCGTTCCCGACCAGCGTGATCGTGGCCGGCGAGTTCGTCGCGTTGCTCACCACGAGGGTGCTGCCTGTTACGCTGCCCACGGCTGCCGGAGCGAAGGTGACATTTAAAGCCGCCACCTGGCCGGGAGTCAGAATCTGCCCTGCCCGCGCGCCGCTGGCATTGAAGCCAGGGCCAGAAATGCTCACGTTCGAAATCGTGACGTTGGAATTGCCAGAGTTCGTGAGGGTCACCGGAAGAGTGCTACTGGCGCCGGTGTTTACGTTCCCGAAGTTCAAGCTCGTCGGGGCGGCGCTGAGCAGGAACGCAGCGGCGTTAACCGTGAGGGTGGCGGCGTTGCTGGTTACGTTACCGGCACCATTGCTGATCACCACCGTGAACTTGGCGCCATTGTCGGAAGTGGTTTCCGCCGGTGTGCTGTAGCTCGACGAAGCCGCGCCACTGATGGCCGTTCCGTTCTTGTTCCACTGATAACCCAACGGTGCTGTTCCGGAAGCGGTTACCGAGAACGTTGCAGTTTGGCCCGCGGCGATGGTTTGGCCGATCGGCTGAGAAGTGATCGAGGGCGCTACGGCAACGGCGTTCACGGTCAGCGTGGCGGCAGCACTGGTGATGTTGCCCGTCGCATTGCTGACCACGACCGCGAACTGGGCGCCATTGTCGGAAGTGGTTTCCGCCGGTGTGGCGTAGCTCGCCGAGGTCGCGCCACTGATGGCCGTTCCGTTCTTGTTCCACTGATAGCTTAATGGTGCTGTTCCGGAGGCGGTTACGGAGAAGGTGGCGGTCTGACCCGCGGTGATGATTTGGCTGACTGGCTGAGAAGTGATCGAGGGCCCGATGTCACGAGCTGTAACGGCAAGGGTAGCGGGGTTGCTGGTTACTGACCCAGCTTTATCGCTGATCGTTACGACGAAGACTGCACCGTTGTCCGCTGTTGTTGTGGGCGGTGTCGCGTAGCTCGACGATATTGCGCCGGAAATCGCTGTCCCATTCTTCCGCCATTGGTACACAAGGGGAGCGGTTCCGTCTGCTGCAACGGAGAAGTTGGCAGTCTGTCCAGCCGTCACGGTTTGGCTTGCCGGCTGAGCCTTAATCAAGGGTGCTAGATCGGCGGCAATATTTGCCACTCCTGAGCATCCCGATTGGACTAGTATTACTGACGAGAACAATGCAAAGATTAAGAAAACAAAAAACTTACGCATACGTCCGCCGGATTGGAGTTGAAGTGGACCTCGCCGATTCCGACATAAGCCCTGCAACCACATGCAGGTAAGCTACCACCCGCCAACTTATGTCACTACTGGTCACGTGGACAGATCTCGGACAGGTATCCAACTGTACGAAGGGAAATCACGCATCGACGTATGAGACTTGTACCGTCATCTTCGCAAAGGATTTGGTATTACCGATTGCAGCTGGGAAGAAGCCCAAGTCTAGTCGTTTCGCCAAACGGTCGCAGGGAACGGTCGTCGGATCCCGGGCTGTCGCCGAAGGGACCCGTCGTGGGGCAGATTGTCGCGATGATGCACCACAAGCGTGCGTCGCCGAGGATCAACAAGTGCATTGGCCCAAACCAGTTGGCCACTTTGGATGAGAATGACACTGCGGAATTCGGCGGTCCTGGGTTCACAAAATGAATACTCTTATTGTCGTTGGTGCGCGACCTAATTTCATGAAAGCCGGACCGATCATCGCGGCTATACACCGGCACAACCAGAGGATTGAGTACCGTCCCGGGTCTCGAGAACTGATCCTATATCTTCTTGTTCATACAGGGCAGCACTACGACGACCTTATGTCCGATGCCTTCTTCCGCGATCTCAAGATTCCAAGGCCGGATGTTCACCTCGGCGTGGGCTCAGGATCGCACGCCGCCCAGACGGCGGAGGTTAGGAAGAACTTTGAGCCCGTACTCTCGAAAGAGAAGCCCGATGTGGTGGTCTTGGTTGGAGATGTGAATTCGACATTGCCCTGCGCGTTGGTCACAGCCAAGGTCTCGTTCGACTCTGCCGGTTCCAGGCCGTTGATCGCTCACGTTGAAGCGGGGTTGCGCTCTTTCGATCGCTCGATGCCTGAAGAGATAAACCGCATCCTAACCGATCACGTGTCCGACCTGCTCTTTGTGAGCGAGCAGAGTGCGGTTAGGAATCTGCGGAACGAGGGCGTTCCGCCCGACAAGATCCATTTTGTCGGCAACACCATGATTGATTCCCTCCTCGCTCTTAAGGATAAAGCTGAAGAATCGACGATCTTGGAGGAGTTAGGACTTCGCCGGAAAACGTGGACGAACCACCGAGACACGCCGGTGACGCGTTATGCGCTGTTGACCCTCCATCGTCCAGCAAATGTGGATAACCGCGATGTTTTTCAGAACATTCTGGCAGGGTTGGAGGAGCTTCGAACCGAATGCTCGATCGTTTTTCCTGTACATCCCCGAACTCGAGTGCGGATCAGGGAATTTGGGTTCGAGTCGCACTTCAAGCTGGCAGGCCGGAAGGGCAACTGGGACGCAAGCGATTCCGGGAACTACCGCGACCGAATTATTCTGACCGACCCGCTGGGTTATCTGGACTTCCTTTGTTTGATGAAGCACGCCACGCTGGTCGTGACCGACTCCGGTGGCATCCAGGAAGAAACCACAATTCTGAGAACTCCTTGTGTCACGGTCAGAGAAAATACCGAAAGGCCGGTTACCGTCGAAAGCGGAACAAATATGATTGCGGGGACGAAAACAGAAACGATCAGGGATGCCATCCGCCGCCAACTAGGCAGGGAGATGAAGGTGGGCGCGCCACCTAAATACTGGGACGGGCAAGCCGCCAAGCGGATCATTGACACCCTGGCCCGCGACCACTATGAGAGGGCATCCTTCTGTTTCGCACACACACCTGAAAGCGCAGCGATGGGTAAGAACTGAAAGCCGTCGTCGTTGCGCAGGAAGGTCAAGCAAGGCTATCAGGGCCACACTGTTGCCACCATCGCTCGATCACCATCTTTGAAGCTTGGTTCATATCGCCTATTTCCTGATCGCCTTACGCCGGGTTTTGAAATGAGTAATGAGTTTTAGTGAAGCGTAGCGAATACGAGATATCGCACGAGTGGTGGTCACCACCGGCATTCGCCAGCCTCAAGACGGGGATAAGTCGCAAGCAAAAAAAATCTCTGGTGCAACCTGGATGATTCGCAATCGGCCCAGCGACAGGTGACCGGGCTTAACAGCCGAGAGCCGCACCTTGCCATGCTAACGGGAGTCTACTTTGGCGTCTACCTGCGCCACAGTCGCTTGGTTCACGTCATTTCCCGTTCTTGCACGAAATCATACTCGTGAGGCACGCGCCTAGAAGAACTTTGCGAAACAAATAGCTCGAAGGAGGTTGCGATGGAAAACAAGCGGTTCAATGGGAAAGAAACAGAACTCAGCAACGGGGATCTCATTGTCATCACCGGCGCAGGAGGCTTCATCGCAGGAAACTTGGTGAAATACTTCCTGAGCAAAGGATTCACGCGGATCCGCGCGGTGGACAAGAAGCCATTTGATCAATGGTATTTACGTTTTCCGGAAGTGGAGAACCTTCACCTGGACTGCAGCAATGACAAAGCTTGTAAGAGGGTGTGCGACAGGGCCGTAGAAGTTTATAACCTAGCTGCCGACATGGGCGGAATGGGATTTATTGAGCGATTTCGCGTGGAGTGTCTGCGAAGCATTCTCATCAATACCCATATGATTGAGGCCGCCTACCAAGCCGGGGTCCATCGCTACTTCTTCTCTTCTTCCGCGTGCGCCTACAACATCATGCTCCAGCAGGATCCCCATGTCCGCGCCCTGAAGGAGTCCGACGCCTACCCGGCCATGGCCGAACGTGGCTATGGTTGGGAAAAACTCATCTCGGAAATGTTCTGTCAGGAATATTGGGCGGAGCGCGGATTGAAAACGTTCATTGCCCGTTTCCACAATGTCTATGGACCTCACGGCACATGGGACGGCGGGCGCGAAAAAGCGCCAGCGGCAATCTGCAGGAAAGTGGTCGAGGCTATCGATAGGGGCAGCAATCAAATTGAGATTTGGGGAGACGGCGACCAAACTCGTAGCTTCATGTACGTTGCAGATTGCGTCAAAGGAATCGATAGGATCATGCATTGTGACGAATTGATTGCCACACCCATCAATCTCGGCTCCAGCGAAATCGTAACCATTAATGAACTGGTGACGAAAGTCGAAGCGATCGCTGGCGTAAAACTGCGCCGGAAATATGATCTCACTGCGCCACGTGGTGTGGCTGGCCGCAATAGCGACAACACATTCATTAAGCAGGTCCTGAACTGGCAGCCGGACACAAGCCTCGAAATCGGCTTGCAGGAGACCTTTAACTGGATAGGAGAACAATACTCGAGACGTGAGCAGGGCCAGCTCATTAGGACGTAACTGTAGGCTTTGACAAGGCGAAATTGAGGTAGGGCCAGCTATTTGCTCGTCACGTGATTTCTGCGGAGGAACAGCGAGCCGGAAAGTCATCCAAAGGCTGCTACCACGGTGGTGTTGAAGAAATCATGCGATGCTCGCAATGTTCCAAGCGCACGGCGCAAGTGGCCATCACTCAGGCTTCTCAGCAAGGACTCATCCTCCAAGACAACGCCACGTACCGCTTGTCCGGGTAGCTGGGAAAGAAATGATCCGCTAGGTGCCTCCTCCATTGCAACTCACAATCACAAAATCGGACGAATAGCCATGAGATCAGCGGCGAGCTACGCCGACTTGGGCGGCGATTTTTTCGACCGTCTCCAACCTGAGCGTCTCACCCGTTATTACGTCAAACGCCTGGAACGCCTAGGCCATAAGGTCACGCTCGAAGCAAACGTCGCCGCCTGACGAAAAGTTTCGGAGCAGGCACGCCATGAAAAAGCGATTTGACTACTTAAAACCGGATAAATGGCTTGAAGCCCGACTTCGCGAGTTCGCTTTCGGCGAGTCGGGCCGACTCTTCGTCCACATACGGGCCTACTAGGACCCGGTACACACCGTTCGTTGAAGTAATACTGAGAAATGCTGGGAAATTCTTTTGCCGCAGGCTTTCGGCTAACTTGCGGGCATTGGCCTCGTGTGAGAATGCCCCGACTTGCACGATGAAAGCGCCGCTCGGAAGTGAAGGCTTCCGCAGTGTGGCATCAGCCGATGAAGCTTCAGGCGCGGGCGGTCTCGCGGTGTTCGCCTTGGCGGTTTTCGGTGCGGCCGTGGTTGCGGATTGTAGAGCTGCTTGCGGCGGGGCGCCTTCGATCTTCGCTTTCTCAGCAGACACATCGCCAGCGGCCTTGGCCTCGGAAGAGAGGTTCAACTCAGGCGAGGACCGCACCGCGGGGGCCTTGCGGTAGGTATAACCCAGTACTGCGATTATTATCGCCACAACTGCCAAACAGATCATCTTGAAGGGACCGCGAATCTGCTCCTCAAAGTAGGACTTCTTCGGCGACCCGAGCATTGGTGCGTGCATTTCGGGCCAGAGGACCTCCAGCTGAGGCGTAGCGTCGGATGTGGGCGCCAGACCTGTGCTCGTTTCGCTTGGAATGGGAGGAGATTCGTCTCGAGCCGGGGCATCCGCTAACTCTTCGACCCAGTGCAGGGGGACTCCAGAGTCCTTGAGACTGTCAAGTCGTCGATCTGATTCGTTTGCCAAGCTTCGGATCTGTTCGCGGGCACCGGCGGACAACTGAGTAAAGCGTAAGCCACCCGTTTTCTTCCCTTCATCGCTCCAAGCCAGTTCGCCGGTACCTTCGATTCGGTCGGAATTGACCGAGAACCAGAAAGGGATTGGCGCGGATGCTTCTATTAGAGCGACGGCGTGGAAGCCGAAGCCTCCCTCAGAGACATTCAGCACAATCGCACTGTTGCCGGACGGCAGCCCTACATAGATGAGCTGTTCCGGCTCCTTCCGCTCACTCAGACGACGTTCGTGCTGCATGGTCACAGCTACGCTCCTAAACCGTGGTATGCTCCCAACCACCTGAATTGTCCCTACAATCCTGCTGGCTAGGCAAGTCCCGGGCTGGGCAAGTCCGGGTAACATGGAGTCCATACTACATTAGGTCGGCACCTTAAACGCAGACGAAGAGCAAAAAGGCAAGAAGTTGTTTGCTCTAGCTTAGCTTGCTACTGTCCCTCGCAAAAAGATTAAACAAAAGTGCCGAATTTAGGACGATTTTCCGAGGTCGACATTTCATGCTCGTGTTAAAACGTGCGGCGAGGTCGCGGTGAACCAATCTTTTTCTGGGAGGCAACGTGATCAAACTGCGGCACTGGCAGCCATGTTTGTGGCACAGCGGGTTGGCCAAAGACATCGAGGATCTCTGGGAACCGTGGATGAAAGAGGTGGGTCGTATGTTAGAGCTGGAGGACGTGTTTCGAGCGCAAGGAAAGCGGCATGGGCTGCGCCGGGTCACTCGTCTCTGAAGGAGATCGCAGGGGCAGCGGCCGCGGAGGCTGAACAGCAGGCGATCCGCCGGGCCCTCGAGACCACCATGGGGAACAAGAGCGAGGCGGCTCGGCTCCTCCGAACCGATTACAAGACCCTGCACCTTAAGATGAAGCAGTACGGGGTTGACGCTAGGCGATTCAGGGCGGTGACTTAGCTGCATGAAGCGTGGCGACCCGCTTCGGCTCATGCGCTTCTCACGTTTGAGTCTCGCCCTCTCGCTATTATTTAATTAGCGAAGCTTACCTCAACTCCGAGCACCGTCCCACCAATAGCCGCTTACGTTTTCTATCTTCCGTTCTCTTGCCCAGCGGTTCGGGTTCTTCCCACAGCGACACTGCAATGTCCTCTGCCCTTTCAGCTCAGCTGCCTTTGCGCTTCCGCGGGAGGCGAAAAGAGCCTCCAAGCAAGAAGAATTGCGCTCCTGCAGGCCAGGGCTATGGTCGTAACGCGAGCGAGCCACGCAGCCTTCGACAAGATGAGCAATTGGCGCTGGATGCGAGTGAACTCCGCCCGCACCTCGACTTGTGATGAACGGCGGTCCGCCCCGGACGTGTGAGGGGATCCGGCGCCGAGAAGGCTGGGAGACGTGCAAGAGCCATGGAGCGAACACCTTGGCGCGGCCACCAGAGAGCCCGTCAAGCAGATGGATCTTTGTTTTATAAGATTCCTATCTTGAGCAAATTGCACGTGATCGGCTTAACACGGCTAGATGGCAGGACGTTTGCGCGCTAAGTGATGAGTTTGGGGAGACGACAGCTTTAATGACACGCCTAGCTCACGGCAATGATCGTTGCCCGTATCCAGAAGCCCGAGTTTTTCGGGGGGCGGTGGCGAATAGATCGGTGACCAAGGCGCCTTGCGGGGAAGGTGTGTTTGCTTCTTTGCTTCGCTGAAGCCGTCGGATCAGAGGAGCGGAGCGCGTATGAAGCGAATGGATTCATTGTCAGGTGCGTCCAATTCCCGACAGGAGAGTGAATTGGAATGAGCGGGCCCAAGTCGATCTCTTAGGAGTAGAAGTTGTGCTTACTGAAAGACTAAAAACGAACATGAGGAAATATGAAAACTGGATTTAAGCGCATCCTAGCAGCGCTCGCTATGCTTTTCGGATCTGCGCTGCTTTTGGCCAGTGTCCATGCTCAATCGGGTTTCACCCACAGCAACAACCTCATCCCCAATTCTGTGACCGCGTTCTCCGTTGCATCTGGCGGCACCTTAAACTTTCTCGCACCGGTCGCTGACGACACGTGTCCGAAAAAAGTTGACGCTCGTGGCGACACGGTAAACGATGACGGGAGTAAGGGAATGACGGATGACCACGTCGAGGAGGACTGCGAGCACCGTGTCTCTGGCACCGAAGATGATGTGGACAACAGAGGGAGAAAGTGTGAGGGTCAAGTGACCGAACTTACCTTTGTTACAAACAGTGTAGTCAAGGAGAAAGGTAAATGCAAAAGAGAGGACGGTGAAGAAGACGACTTTGACAAAGCATATACCAAAAGGGTTCCGCTGGCGCCGAACAATTACGTGCTCACCATGACTAGTCCTACAGGGTCGGTGTCCCGCATTGCTGGGACCATGATAGACGGTTACGTGCAGCTCGTGCCGTAGTAGAGCTTCCCACGCAGGAGGGACTCAATGGGAGGTCTTGTCAATTAAAGAAGCCTGTTCCCGTTGACCCTCGGTATTAGGGGTTCCGGACTCGTAGAAACGAGGTGCGGGGCCCCTTTTGTCCGGCACTGCGTAAGCCAGTAAGTTTCAGTCGTGGCTACGGTCAGCGGACCCGGGAAGCTGCTCGACGGCACTCCCGTCTACTACACCGCAGTTCGTATGGGCAATCCGCCGTTGATCGGGGCGAAACTCTTCTCGATTAGTTGGACTACAGACGCAGGTTCGGTCTTCCAGAGGTCGGGAGCATGGATGGACGGTTAGATTGCCGTTCCCCCGCAGCAGTAGGAACTCAACGGGAGGTGTTCTTGGCCGAACAGTGCATCTCCCGTTCAGCATCACGCTCTGTATAAAAAAATGGGTCCTAGGCTATGTATAGGATAAAATGAAGCTGGATTCTACGGCCGACCAAGGGATCGGGCACGGTGGCACGTGAGGATGCTTTCGAAGAGGGTGAGCAATCATTCCCTTTTTCCATCGTAGCTCGGGCTGTCGCGAAGGATTTTGCGAAACGTATGAACCTTGCGCTTCGGGAGCAGGTAGCGCAGAGTTTTCTCACACTGGGTACGAGCCTTGATTTCTCTGACAGGCAAGGCAGTGACCGTGACAGAGATCGATCTCCTTCGCATATCTAAGGGAAAGGTTCAAGAGGACTGCACAAACTGGGATGCGATGGGCATGTTGCCGCAGCTCGACATTCAACAAGTCGCTGCGGCTGGGGCATGATCCCAGTTCGGAGACGCCACCACGAGGGATTCTCGACTGCTGCCCAGGTAAGTGTTCCCGAGCGAAAAAGCCGGGGGAGACGCGCTTTCTCTATCTGCTCTTCCAGTGGACCCGCAACGTCACCCAGTGTGGATAGCTCGCCGCGAGAACCGAAATGCAAGAGCGACGTACTGCTCCCCGATATAGGTTACCTCTAACGGTGGAAGTCAGGTGCCTGCCCATGGGTACGGAGTTGGAGCTCCTCCATGCAAGGATGGAAGACGTTTCAGCTCAGGGCCTCTACTTCACAAGCGACCAGCGGATAGCAGTCGGGACGAGATTCAATTTCTCTCTTACTCTGCCCACAGACCTCACCCACGACAGTGATATTGTCATTGATGCTCAAGCAAGAGTGGTGCGAGTAGTGGAGAAGCCAGAAAATGTGGTCAAGCGGGTTGGCATCGCTGCCTTAATTGAGAGGTACAACATCATTCAGGCGAAACCTTCGACAACGTAAAATTCTGCGCCACTGCACCGGGGGCAGGTTCTGCCAACTCGACTACAATACACGCAACCTTTTCGCAAAGGAGGCGCCCATGGCACAACAGGTTCGCCAAGTGGAACATCACTCAGCCTCGATTCCGAAAGTGATCGTTGGCACAGTGAAGAAGTCCATCGCCGCGATGGCTTCCCGGTGATTTCGAAGAAAGGCGAGCCCGCACTTGGCTGTTTCCGGGTTTCTCGGCGCTCGTTTCATCCCGCGGGAAATCGTTCGTTCCGAGGTATCGAAATCGAGCATGAGTACCTCGCCGTGGATGCGTGGCGCTCCCCAAGTTGGATTCTCGGTGACCATGCGGAAGATCAACTCTCGGATTTCTCTCGAAGTCGGCCGTCGCCCGATGGGTTTCCTGATTTTGGAAATCAGCTTCCCATACAAACGGAAGCCGGCCCGATGCCACCGGACCACCGGTTCCGGGGTGACGATGATGAGGGACTGCTTCCAGCCTGACCAGACTCGCCGAGAAACTACCCAGAAGAGCCTGTCGAAGGTGCTAAGCCTTGGCCGTCGATGCCGCCGATTCAGCACGGCGAGTTGCTGTCGGAGCACAAGGTTCTCCAGGAGAAGATTCCTACGGCTACGAAAGAGGCGATGGGGCGCGCCGAACCAAAGCAAAAACTGGTTGAACATGGGTCAGAGTTATAACAGACTGCGCTCGGAACCAGGGCTGTACGTCGCAGATTCCTCGGCTCGCTAACATTTTGGCGAATGACAGGTCAAATCTAAATCTAGCTGATTCCGTTGCACTGTAGAAATCTTCTTGTCGTTCTCTTCGTTCTCAAAGAACTCAGGGGTTACGCTTCGCACTAAACGCGGTCCACAAAGCGAATCGCAGGGCTACGCTCCGGTTGCCACTCGAAACAGAAACAAAACGATATCAAGGAACACAACAGAGAGAGGCGAGATTTCAAACGAGGTAAGGAAGGGGACATTTTAAAAGAGGTTTGACAGACACGATCAAATAGCCTTGACAGAGGTGTTTCATTCTGATAACCGGTGATGGGGAGGTTTGGGCGATGAAGCGCGGAATTGGCACTCTATTAACTGTTGTCCTCTTGCTGATCGCAGGGATGCCCGCCTCGGCGCATCATTCGGTGCAGGCGCAGTTCGACCTCAACAAGCCGTTCACAGTAACGGGTGTCGTAACGAAAGTGGAATGGATCAATCCCCACTCCTACCTGTATCTCGACGTGAAGGACGATAGTGGCACATTGAAGCATTGGGCCTTCGAGATGGCGGGTCCGGGCGCGCTCCGCAGGGCGGGGCTGAGCCGGGCGGACCGCGGAGGGCTGAAGGTCGGGGACACCGTCACAGTGAATGGAGTGCGCGCCAAAGACGGAACCGATTCAGGGCTCATCAAGGACTTGACACTCCCGGATGGCCGCAAGTTCACGATTTGGACCCAGGACCCAAACGCCGCATAAGCGAGGCTGGAGGGAAGCGATGAAGCAACCATGTCTTATCTTCATCTTCGCAAGTGCGGCGTTGTGCCTGAGTTCTGTGCGCGTGACGGCCCAGGGAAACCAGGCCACTCCACGAACTGCGGACGGGCATCCCGATCTGAGCGGAGTCTGGAACGGCAACGCAGCGTCCCCGTTCGTCAAGAGCGAAGATCCGCTCACGGCAAATCTCAGCTCCAGAGACGGCACCCTGTTGAACTTCGAGCGCGACGGCACTCTCATCCGGAGAGCCAATCCCAATAAACCACTGTATAAACCGGAGTTCTGGGAAAAGGTTCAAAAGCTGGATCAGAACGGGAACACCGAAGACCCGTCGTTCGGTTGCATGCCCGCTGGAGTCCCGCGCATGGGCCCACCTGCCAAGATCGTTCAGACGCCCACGGAGTTGATCTTTCTTCACGTCAGTGGTGGGGCCCAGGGTTGGGGTGATACGTTCCGCGTGATTCCGATGGATGGCCGATCCCACACCCCCCTCGCGGATTTGGATGGGACGTGGAAAGGGGAATCACTGGGCCACTGGGAGGGAGATACTCTGGTCATCGACACGATCGGTTTCAACGACACGAGCTGGCTCGACATCGGCGGCTTCTTCCATAGCGAGAACATGCGTGTGATCGAGCGGCTTCATCGGGAAGGCGACACGCTCACGTGGCAGGCCACAGTCGAAGATCCCGACGTGCTTCTGAGGCCTTGGGCCATGAGCACTCGTACGCTAAAGCTCAACCCCGATCCCAAGGCAGTGCTGGCGGAAACCCTGCCCTGCATCGAGAGAGATTTGTCGCACCTGGTGACCAAGGAACATCACTAGCGTAGCATCACTAAAGCGAGTCATGATCCGCCGATTCTTCTGCTACAGCTTAATCGCGGGAGCACTGGCCGTTCCGTCTGCACACGCCCAGGACCCTGCGGCAACCATCAAAACTGCCGAGTATGCCCTCGGGATGATCCGCGGCCCCCAGCGAATCGACGCCGTCTCCACGCTCGAATACTGGGGCACCGGATCCACCTATGCGTTCGGTCAGTCATACCGTCCGGACTTGGCCTGGCCGGCATTCAAAGTAACCTATCACGCCAGCTTGAGTTACGCTGTTCCGGCGATGCGTGTCGATGTGATGCGCTCGAATCCGGATGGTCTCGTGCAGGGCGGAGGAGGGCTGCCTCTGGCGGCGCCTCAGCGGCAGATCCAGGTGGTGAGCGGTAGATTCGCTTGGAACGAGTCCGTGCCGGGTGCCGGTTTCATTCCCGGGAGCACAGCGACTCCGGATCCGGCTGCGCGCAATGACCGGCTCCTGCAGCTATGGACCACTCCCTTTGGAGTTCTCAAAATGGCGGTGCAGGCCGGCTCGAGGGCGAAAGTCACGACGGAAGGAGGAGCCACCGTCATCACGTTTCCACTCTCAGGGACGCTCGAAGGGATCACAGTGAAAGCGACCCTTAACGTCAAAAGCCAGGTCGAACGGGTCGAGACCCGAACGGACAACCCGGTGCTTGGCGATCTGGTCACGGAAACCACGTATTCGGACTACAAGGACCTCGGCGAGATCGCGAGCGACGTCCTATTCCCATCGCACATTGTTCAGAAGCAGGGTGGCTTTCCGGTCCTAGACCTGACCATCACCAAAACCGACCCCAATAACCCATACGTGGTCTTCCCGGTGCCTGACAGCGTTGAAAAGACTCCGCCAGGCCCCGCTCCCTTGAATGTTGAAACGCAGCAGGTTTCCGAAGGCGTGTGGTACATGACTGGGGGCACGCATCACAGCGTGGCCGTGGAGTTCAAGAACTACGTAGCGCTTATCGAATGCCCTCTGAATGATGATCGCGCCGTAGCCGTCATCCAGGCGGTCAAGAAAACCGTCCCCAACAAGCCAATCCGATACGTGGTCAATTCACATCACCATTTCGATCATTCGGGCGGCCTGAGGGCATGCGTGGCCGAAGGAGCCACCATCCTGACCGCGGCCGAAAACAAACCGTATTATGAAAAAGTGTGGGCAATGCCGCACACGTTGAACCCGGATCGATTGGCCAAGGCGCCGAAGAAGCCTGTCATTGAGGCCGTGGGTGACAAACGCGCGATCACCGATGGCACGCGGACCCTGGAGCTTTATCACCTGCAGGGAAGCAATCATGCCGATACGATGTTGATCGCCTACCTCCCGAAGGAGAAAGTGCTCATCGAGGCGGATGTGTACAACCCCGCGCCTCCCAATGCTGCACCTGGTCCGGTCTCGAAGGAAAGCGTGAACCTTTACAACAACATCAACCGCCTGAAGCTCGACGTTCAGCAGATCGCGCCGCTTCA